>Ga0098044_1001054_pt1 | contig 14378 bp, 22 predicted proteins | sample 10_taG_FD_75053 | JGI IMG/M metagenome (GOLD analysis project Ga0098044, IMG submission 75053) | Marine viral communities from the Subarctic Pacific Ocean - 10_ETSP_OMZ_AT15264 metaG | ecosystem: Environmental > Aquatic > Marine > Oceanic | place: Pacific Ocean | collected 2015-01-16 | reverse complement strand
CTTTTAAAAACTGGAAAATTTTTGCGGCGTATTTTTAAAATCTCCAAATTTTACTGCCGTATTGAGAACAACCCTAGCGCACTTTTTATGCCACTGTCCCGTTATGGGACATAGATCCCGGGTATGGGGGGGAAGGGGGGGTACCCCTACCCCTGCCCCAACGTCTTACTCATTTGTTTCATTTGTTTCATTTGTTTCATTTGTTTCAATTGTCTCATTTGTTTCAATTGTCTCATTTGTTTCAATTGTCTCAATGTATTTCTTTCGTTGTTCGCATAGTTCTTTTAATTCTTTCTCTAACCTTACCCTTGCTTTGTCATTCATCATAACAAACTCTAGCTTATAACTAATTTCATTTAGCCTATCACTGATCCACTCAAGCTTAGTTCGATACATCTTATTATTAGCAACGTCAACACGGTTACCACTCCTACTGTAATTAGGCAAAGTATAATACTTCTCAGGGATAATTTAACAGAAATAATTATTTCTACCCCTTCCCCTTCGCATACCACGCACCCCCCTACTACCTGACTACTGGGTAGGTTGGTATGATGAGCATGATGTGGATCAAGTATTTTATCATGCCCACACAAAGTACACTTAGGATACTTACACCCGCTTGCTCGAACGAATGCCATTAGTTTGTTACAGCAATGACACGCTCGTTGGTCTGGAAATATGGATGTCGAGCACAATACTCTGTGGTCATCCACATACGCTGGCACTTGCTAGGCTTAGGCTTAGGAGCATACATGTCAGTCAATACAATGTGACCATCAAAATTAAGTTTATTCACATACTCAGTAGGAGCATTAAAGTTTGTACCGCCGCACATAACTCTTTCTTGTTTTTTCTTTTCACCCTTCTTCCAAACATATACTTTCTCTTCGAACACTCGATCATCAAATGGAATCACGGTGAACTCAGCAATATCTGCAAGCTTATTTAATTCAGCATAGAATGCTGCAAGCATAGAATCATCTACTGAACCTGACTGATCAATACTAATAGCAATGCGAGCGGTTCGCTTTACCTTCTTACCTGGATGGATATAAGCATATCGTCGATTGATTCTTTTAATTGAAGAAGTTTTATTTGCTCTCTCGGAAGTCTTTACAAAGTATCGGAGTACTTTTCTCCAATCGAGCTTTGAAGTCATTCGTTCTTTAATCTCACGACGGATCTCACTTGACACTGAACCCCAGTTATTAGCTTTGTCAGCTTCCTGAGATGCTTGCTTAATGTGCTCTTTGATACGTTGCTTGGCAATCTCACGAGCTTCTGGAGAGGCTTCACCCCAACCGCTATGATCGTCTAGTGAGTCGTCTTGGGCTTTGCCTTGGCCTTTACCATCTTTATTTTCATCACCGTCGCCAGAATCGTTCCCAGGACCATTGCCTTCACCTTCTCCGTCTTGAGGTTCGCCACCGTCTTGATCTTCGTCTTGACCTTCGTCTTCTTTCTCTTTGAGAGCATTAAAATAATATTCAGCAGATTTGCCTCTTGGCAGATCTTCGTAATTACCCACACCAGGAACAAGAGCCTGCTCAGGCAATTCATGTGCAATATGCGAATTGATCGCAAGGTCAGTCGCAACGTTCCAGTCACGAGTCATCTTGCCTTCGGGCATACGACCTGTTACGTGTTCAAAAATGAGATGATAGAATTCATGCTTAAGCACACCAAGCTTCTGCTCATCTGGAAGACCAGCAAAAAACTCAGGATTATACAGCATTTCAAACTGACCTGTTTCTTCATTAATTTTCACACCGGCTGTAGAAATAGCGGTGGATGCACACTTATCAATCTTGCGAGACAAAGCTGCAAAAAATGGCTCTGACATAAGCAGTCGAGCGGTATGTTTATTAAGGTTGAACTCACTAGTCATGTAGAAACCTCCATAAAAACAATGCCTTACCATTATTATACAGTAATAATTAGAAATTGCAAGTAAAAAGGGCGGGCAATGCACCAAAACGATCACATTACCCTAACCCTTTGATATTACTTAAATTTATATCTTATTGTTATTGTTGAGGTTTTTGACTGGTATTAACTATTAAGACCAGAACCTCGAAGCCATTGCAATCGAGCAATCATATCATCTATCTGATCGGGGCTAAGTTGCCCAAAGTTGGCAGACCAACGTTCTCGACCATAGTTACCGATATCTCGAAACACTACATTAAATGTTTCTTGACCGTCAACCTCGACACGAGCTGCTTCAAGTTCAAGACGACCTTTGCCACCTCGCTTGTTAGATTCAGCCGCAGATGATGCAGCACCGTTTTCAAATTTCTTTACGTTAAGCATAAAAACTCCAATTGTTTTTTGTGTTGAAACTATATTTCTATTCTATTAAATATCGTACTGTTCGTCGTCGAATACAATTTGATCTTCATCCCACTCCCAATCAACATCTTCGCCTGTATATTCGATCTTGTCGAGGTCAACAGTAGATGGCTCTGGGATATCTACTTCCGGAAAATCATTAAATTCAAACTCTTCTTCCAAAATCATCTCCTTAGTATTAATCGATTCTAGGCTGGGATTGGAGCCCATCACTCTGCCGACTCCAACCCCTTTACGCATAAAGCTTATGACGACTGCTTACCAGTCAGCAACTCTACGAGGTAGGTGCTAACGGAATTACCATCCACTTTACATTGGTGGAGGTTCACGGTGTTTTTAATATCACCAAGTCCCATAACAGTCCACAGCTTCATGGCTACTTCACTTGGAAGAGTAAGGAAGTAGCTTCCGAGATTCTCAATTTCAGAACTATTAAGTTCCTTATCGAATACCTGCTCTGCTTCCATCTTCTCGACGAGAGCAGAATGATCGTTAATACCAAATTCTTTGGTAGCGTCAACCTTACCGTGTGTAAGGATATCCTCTGGAGTTACCAAAGATTGATAGTTTTGAGCGAAGTCTCGGAATGTAACGGCAGCTTCGAAGCCAACGAAGCCACAAGCCAGATTGAAAAGATTTGAGAGATTATCTTTTGGCTCTTCCAACAGCATCGCAGCAGTGACACACTCATTAAAGCGGTCCCATGAACGACGTGATGGATACTTCTTGTTGGGCTCGAAGTCACCAGCATGCTCAAGGTGAGCACGATTGTTGTTGATGAAATCCCACACGAGAGAATGAACATTTTCTTTTGCCCATGTCAGCCAATCCTCAACGGTAGGCTCAACATCGAACACGGTCCAACGGTCTAGCTCGGCTGGATCCATTTCACCAACTTGATACTGCTCACCATGCTCACCACCGTTAACGGCAGCAACGATAAGAGTATCGGGATGAAGATTATGACCATTCAGCTTGCGACTGTCAGTCAACTCGAAAATGCCTTGACGAACTTCGATGGTAGCACGATCAACTTCGTCCAAGAAAAGAACACAAGCCGACTCGCACGCCTCTTTGAACCAATCCGGTGGATTGAATGTAGTGCGATTGCCATCGATAGAAGGCAGGCCAACAAGATCACCTTCGGTCATCTGTGAGGCGCGACGCTCAACAACGGGCAGATCCATGGCATCTGCAATTTGATACACAACTTGCGATTTGCCGACACCATGTCGTCCACGAAGGAGCACTGGTTTTCGCACGCGAAGTACAAAAGGAGCAACTTCAATGAATGTTTTAAAATCAACTGCCATGTGGTTATCAACCTCTCAAAAAAGTTTTTTCGTCCGTGAGTAATTATAACCCATCTAAAATTAAATTGCAAGGATTATTTTCGGGTGAGTTACGCTTTTTCCAGCTCTTCGATCTTTTTTTTCATTACTTCGATCATGCGAGTCGCATAGCCACCTTTATAGTCTGGGTGCGTCATAAAATCCATGCCTGAAGCGCTTGAAAAGCCAAATGATTCATTCATCGTATCTACGGGACCAAGGATCTCCATCTCACGAGAGGCGTTGCCTCGATGTCCATGCATCGCAGCTTCAACAATTGATTGCGGCAAATATACCTCTGTATCGATATTATAAGATCGTGAGCGATCATAATCAGACATGTTGCCCAGATCAATACGCTTCACTTTAAGAGCATATGGCGAACCTTCACATTTTGAATTCCCCATGCCTTGGCGATACCAATTTGCAATATTGATGTTTTCCGATGCAAGACCGGTTACCAACCAATATTTCTTCTCACCCCAGTGGTCATTACAAACGATAGCACCTACGCCAAGACCAGCATGCTCCATAGCATCACGAAGATTTCTTTGAAACTTCCGGTTCATGTGCTGATATTCGGTTGTGTCCATTTTGAATTGACCACAGGTTTTTCGGTTGTGACCGGATTCACAACAGTAAGAACACTTACGAGGTTGCTGGCGAGATTTACGACGACTCTCAGCACGAGCATAATAACCTTCTGGTCTTGCCTCGATCTCTTTTTTAATATCAGGACAAGTACGCTTGTTGTGACCTTGCTCGTAGCAGTGACCGCATCGCGTAATTGATCCTTTTGTTCTCGCCATTCATGACCTCCGTCGTTGTTTTCTCTCTGTCCCACTATTATAACACAACCACAGGGAATTACAATATATATTTTGGGGTAGGTTACGCTTTTCTGGTTGTAACGATCGTCTTGTTAAGTCCCTGATATCACTCAATTCTTTCGAGCTTGAACTTGGTATTTTTGCCTATAAATATGATTCCGTCACCCACCAACATACCGGTTAGTACTTCGGCAGCTTCATCGTCTAACTCATTTACTGCGAGAACCTTCATGATTTTCAGAATATTATTGTCCAGCTTATAAGCAGGCGACGAATCATGTTCGATAGTTGGTTCAGTTACGATCATTCTTCATTGTCTCACGTGGGATCCAGATAGGCAAGTCTAAAGCACCATGGCAATGATCAAATAAGATCGTTTTTTTATGCACTTTTGTACTATTTAGCTTGACATCCTTATCTCAAACGTGCCCTAAGCCTAACCCCTTGTAATCACTAGCATTTTAAACCCCTCGTTTCCCCTAACAATTCTAACCACTTACAACCCCTAAATCCACCTCCATAACCACACCCATAAATATCCATAAACCACCACTTTTTACCCCAAAATCCCACTTTATTTCAAACATGCTTTTAAACACAAACCACTCTAATTAATAATATAGCTAGGAGGCTACATGATATTGACAAATAAACCCAAAAGACCAACCACTCGACAAGGTAGGCGTGACAGAATTAGAGCCAAGAAGAAGACTCACAAGCTCACTGAGAAACACGTTGCAATGATACGTTCTCAGAAAGGAAAGATGTCTGTTAGGGAAATATGTAAATGGTTTGCTAAACAGACACACCACGTCTTTAAAGTCTCTCCTGGGATGGTCTCTCTTATACACAATAACAAAGCACATAAGCCCAAAGAGGATAAGGTATCTATCTATGATTTAATTGAACAGGCTCAAGAGGGTGAGAATATTATTGATGAGGTAGATGCTGACAAAGTAGACTACTAGTTCTTTTGTTAGCCATGTTGTTGCTATTGTAGTTAACCCTATTACTGATATTATTAATAACCATTCTTCTTGTATCATCTCTACTCTTAACTAGAACATGTTTACAATATTATTTTTTTAACTCTCGCGAAGTATTTAATTAAGTCGTTCTAGGGGTTTCCAAGAATTGTGGTATCTGTGACCAGCGTTGCCCCATAGTATTTTATTTATTTGTTCTCTCGCTATCATAACGGAATTCATACCAATAAAGTCAAGCATATCTTTTAAGCCCTTTGGTGGCATTACAAAGGTCTCTGACATTAGCCTTTTCTTTGTACCTCCCTCTTTTAATAAGTCGTAATTGTATCCTCGTTCAATACACCACTTGTGTACCTCCCTCTCTTGATATCTCATCGTCGGGTTGCTATAGGCAGTTGTGCTGCCCCCCCAAGTATTCACAACGAAGACTTCGGACTTTCTATCTTCGGGTTGCTTTTGGATACAAACAGCAATTAATTGATTTTCATTTTTAACAAAAGGGTTGCCAATTTGAAATTGTTTGAACCGTTGGGGAAGATTTCTAGTTACACCAATTTTATAGTAATTTTCTCCAAAGCTAATAACATAAAGAAATTCTTGATTCGAAGGCAATTCCTCTAGTTCACTCAACTGAATCGAGTGTTGTTCTACAATTTTTTTAATCTTTGGGTTAGCCATATCATTATGGGTCATCACTCATTTCCTTTCTTTCTATGTTAAATATATTAAAGCCAAGAAGCCAGTGAGTGACAACTTAGCTTTAATAAAAACACACGAAAACAAACTTACTTATTCTTAGGAGACTTCTTAGAAGGGGCATGCTTTAGATTAACTCGTGATGGTTTAAGACTGCCACAGTGTTCCAACACATGAAAACACTCCGATTCAGAAGTAAGTTGAGGAGTAAATACAACACGCTCATACCAAGATTTGTCACGTTTAAAAGCTTTCCCCATTTCCACGTTTACAACGTTAGCTTCCGTAATAAACTTCTTACGAAAAGCTTTTAGCTCCGAAGCACTAGTATAACTGGCTTGCGTCTTCGCCGGAACTGTCAATACAGGAATATTGATGATCTCATCAAAATTACCAGCATGAAATACTAACTTTACTACTTGCTTACCAAGAATCGGTGCTTTACTTAATTGTTTAGCACAGGTCATTGGATGGAATACTACGACACGACCATTACCATCCTTGAAACGATGCTTCGCACCACTGGTAGGATCTTTAATCCAACCACACTTTGTAGCGTAATTGTTAATATCTAATTCAATCTGCAACGCACTTTTCTTTGCTACAACGGCATTACTAGACTTCATCTGCTTGGCAATAGCTTTTGGCTTGGCCACCGTTGGAGGCGCACATGTAGTTTGAGTAGCCACTGCATTTTTTGCTGCTGCAAGAAGAGCCTTGTTACCCATTTGTTCACTATTAGTTAAGGTTGGAGCATTGGTTTTAAGCTCCTTTTTTGATGCCACATTTAATTTTTTAGCCAAGGTCGCACGTTCAGCGTTTAGTTTCTTGCGCTTGCCTTCGGCTTGCTGATCAGTTAGCTTACCAGAAGCTTGATCATTATAAATTTGTGCATCCTTCTTTAAGAGATTCTTTGCACCTGTCTTGAGGGACGCCTTTGTTCTAAGAAGGGTCATAGCTTGGCGTTCAGCATATGCCTTTATGTCAGCTTTGCTGCTCTTGGCATGAGCAAGACCATGCTGGTTGCATGTCATTTGATATGCATCCCAATCGGTGACGTTCGTTGGTGTTACATAGAATAACTTCTCCCATGTTTTCATACCATCTTTATCATCAACCTGCACTGCTTGCTCATAAAGCTTTGCAACTGCTTGATAACGAGAGTTACCATCCTTAATAATTAGTTTTCCCGTAGCGGGACACAGCTCACAAGAAACTGGTACCAACTGTCGGCCAGCAAGTACTAAATCTTTCATGAGTGCGTCTAGTGCCACCGGGTCGGTGCCTAAGACACGACACTGCATCTTGTTATATGTTGTTGAGTTGCTAGGTTGCTTAAACTTACTTAAGACATCCCAACCTTCGGTTGCTTTGTATGCTTGAACATGAGTTAGTGTTACACCATCATCTATTGATACTCTAGAGTTGTGCATATGCATAGTTTCACTAGACATTTGTTATCCTTTGTGCGGCTTTTGCCGCTGTTATGTGATGAACTATCTTGCTGACGGTTTTCCTTGGCGCTCGGTGGCATACGGTTAGTTTGTCAGTAGTGAGTTCACTCACGAGTTATCTAATCATAACACATGGTGATGGTGATGTCAAACACTTTCTTGTGTTAAGGCGCGGGTTTTCAATTTATTTTTTATGGTCGTCGGCTGTTAAACTAACTTATAGAATATGGTACTCATACTTCACTGCCAGGACTCCATAATTTTTAATTATCTCTCTATGCTCTTCCTTTGTTAATGAAGTATACTCACTGATTGTTTTATAGTCCAACATATTACAAATGCCTGACTCCTGAACCTCTAGGTATTCTTTGAACTTGTCTTCTGTGATTACTACATCGCTCATATTATTTCCTTCTTGTTTTGTTTTTATATTTATTAATATTATTATTAATATGTCTCGATAGTCCTATAAAGTCCTCTATTGATATTTTTAAGTTGATGTTTAACATACCATCCTCTATTTGCATCTCAAACTTTTCGTTAGTTTTTTCTTTATGGCTCTCCATATAATCTTCAATCACGCTTAAGGGAATTGGCTTATAGCCCCAAATATCTGTGCAGACATTAACCTTCTTTCCTCGAAACCTCGGTTTATCATGAACGTGACCATGGATTAAGAACTCATGGTTTCCATAAAGCAATTCGGGTATTGGGTAGTGCTGTAGGAGCACGGATGCTCCGTTTGGCATCTCATATGTATATTTGTGGTGGCACTCATCGAAGCCAACAGAGAGCATTGTCTCGGGGCTTCTATCATGATTCCCCAATATTAATATCTTATATCCATTAAGGGCTTTGATGTATTTCTCTGCTTCCTTTGGCTTACACAAGAAAACATCACCAACAACGAATACGCGATCTGTTGGCTTAACCATATCGTTCCAATTTTTAATTAAATTATCGTTCATTTCATCTATTGTTTCAAATGGTCTAGAACAAAATGTAATAATATTTTTATGACCGAAGTGTGTATCTGATGTAAAGAAATCCACTATGCATCCTGTCCATTCCCAAAAGCTTGTTTAGCAATACTATAAACTCTATCATTTAATTTTATAAGCTTGGCATAGGCTTCATCACTGGCACCTCTTTTCTTTTTACTCTCGACATTTCTAGTAAGACCGCTGAGATATCTGTCTAGGATACCAGCCAGCATGTCACTTGAAGATTCTATTATTCCATTGTCACTAAGTGTCAGAGCTAACCCTTTAATACCAAGGGCAAGGTCACCAATTTTAACATTTTCTGGGTCCACGCCTGGATATTTAGTAAGAAGCTCGTTCTCTATGACGTTTCCTCCTGCTATCTCTTCTGCCATGTCTCGGAGGAACGTCCTGATGTTTGTACTAATCGTTACTAAGTCTGCGCTAGTTTTTCTTGATGATACTCTTTCACCATCCATCATTCTAGCTGTTACTCCTCTGTCTCCAATCGCCATATTGAAATATCCACCAAGTGCCATGTAGAGATTACCAATAGTATATCCTTTAATCCCATGCTCTGGTGTCCAACGTCCTGGCATCCATTGTGATTTCTTGTCTGAATATTTAGGGTGTGTTACAATTGTATCTACTTGAACATGATCACCGTTGGGTAGCCGAACAATCAAAAGATAAGGAGAGCTTCCTACGGTTGCCTCTACGTGGACAAGTTTATCAATTCCCGATGTTGTTGTTAAGAAATCTTTAAGTAGCTTCTCGTATTCTCTTTGAGTTTTATTCTCTGCCTTTCTTGCGTCATTGTGCCCCATTGTATCATCAACCTCGACAGGCAACGAGATAAGAAAATCCACATCACCGTATTCCGCTGAAGGCTCGTCTCTCTTATAGTAAGCAGTAGAACCAACAGGTCCAATCAAAGTAATTGGTTGGTGTCCATTAGACTGGAGGTATTCATTCCACATGTTCATAACTGTTTCATAAACCTTCACAGCATTTGTGACAGTTGCAGGGTTTAGCCTTACGTCCCCTGTTAAGTGAGGCGCTTTAAGTCCACCTTCGTTAATATTATTTAATTCTTCGCTTTCCTCAATAAACTTATTAAAGTTTTTAATTATTGCCTTCATGCTACTCATGATTTTTTATCAACCTCTTTTTTTGTACAATCTGGACAAGGAGGATAGGGCGGCTTTCTATCTTTAAATGCCCACCCAGAACCCTCGCATGTTGAGCATGTTTTCTTTTTCATTATTCTTCCTTTAGTTCTTCGAATGGAATCATCTCCGGGGTTAGCCCAAACTCCAACAATTGTTTGTCTATTTCTGATAAAATTGAGAAGTCTTGACAACTATGCCATCCCAACCAGAAACCAAGTAAACCAAGAAAAGAAGCCATAAGTACTGTTATTTTTGCTATATTCTTTCTCTTTTGCTTTTTGGCTTGAGCTTTTTCTTCTTGTTGTTGCCCACCAGCGGCGCCTTTTTTAAATCCTGCCATTTTATTTTTCTCCTGTGAGTTCTTCAACCACGTTTACTTTAATAATTTATTCCATAGATCTTTTATACTTTAAACCTCTTCCAAGCAAAGGGCTTTCTACACTCTGCATATAACATATTTTCTTGCCACATATAAGCCTCTTGTTCAAATCTAATTTTAAAATATGCTCGCGTGGGGTCTTTATATTTAATAAGCCCGTGAATCCAATCATACATATATAAGAAATACAGCCCAACAACCCACAGCTCTTGATATTGATAAAAATGAATGGTCTCGTGATTAATTAATACTTCATCTTCGGCGTATTCTTCTTTTACAAATATAAATGGCCACAAAGTAATAGCCGCTATTGGTATAAATAAGCTGAATAACTTGGGTACAATATTATTTTTTATTATTATCGGATTCTTCTTCAAGCAGTAGCTCCTCTGTTGGAATATCGTACCATTTTTCAAAGACATCATTGTCGGCTTCTTCTAGTTCATCGCCAAAATAATCGGGATCAGACTCTAGTTTTTCCATACCAATAATTTCGTTCCATAAGTCTTTAGCAAAGTCCATAAGTTCTTGTTTTTTTATAGCATCTTTGCTTAAAAATTCTTCATCAACATTTTTAATAATCATGTGGTTTTTATACTTGTCGGAGCCTCGATAGCCACATTCCCAACATTCGGGCCAAGCTTTGTCACCTCCTTCGTGGTGCATAACCACTATTGTAGTATTATAACAGATTGGGCATGGATTTGTCTTTAACATTTTATTGGTACTCCGAATATGACTTTACCTCAACCAAAGATGACTGAGTAAGTTCGTTAATTTCCTTCTTGATGTTCGTTCGGACATCGTTCGTATAGTAAATAGCACGCGCAATGTCTATAAAATCCTGATCGAAGATATTTCTTTTTTCTTTTTCTCGAATACGATCTTCAAGGTGCCAAAGCTTTTCATTTGTTGAAAACAATTGATCATATAATTTAAGGTAATGTTCTTCTATTTCCCTATTTTCAAGCAAATCTGTTAGTTCCATCATTTGTGCAACAAGCTCATCATGCTCTTTGAGCATATGTTCTCGCTTAACTGGGCTTGAAATATTTTTCATTTTCAATTTAACGATAGTTACTTTATCTAGCAATTCTCCATTTGATACACTAACTTTCACTATTTTATCCTTTCAATTATAAATGATTTATTCTTTAAGTTTTCTGTGTTTCCGCTGTAATCCCTACGCAAGTAATGAAGTAATGTAAAAGTATTGTGCCATTTAGCAATGTTCAATTTTTGCCAGTGAACGTAGCATTGCTTAGAATTCTTATCAATACGAAGTATTGTTCCAACGCCCCATTCAGCCAAAGTTGTTATGTACAATACACAGCCAATACGAAAACAATCGATTGTAGCGTACTCTCTAGTAAATTTGTCTTTCTTATAAACATTGACATATTCACTATCATACCCAATTGACCAATAGTCATTTTCATCCAACTCATCCTTCATAAACAGTTGAACTTGTTACAACTGGTTCATTTTCTTTATGCCATGTCTTATTTCTTTCACCATTAAGAACATCGACCCAATAAATATAAAATAAATTCGGCTCTTCGTCATAGTCCTCACCTCTTCTGTGGAACCAATCGTGAGCACCTTCTAAGATAATACCAACTCGTGTCTTATCTTCTGTAACAAGTAAATCTCCAATTTTCATATAATTAACAATCAAAAACGGAAAATTTTAGGGTCGAGAAAGCCTGCTTTGTTTGCGAGCTTCTTCTTCCTTCCGTCGTTCCTCCTCTTCTGCTTCTCTGTCTTTTGCTCTAAGCCATTTATGCATGGGGCAAAACATGTAATGAGTGCCACTGTCGTTACCCATTCCACATTCACAATTTGGTTTTGTTTTGTCTGCGTGTTGCAAGTACCCATTCCACCACCACTGTTCCCTTTCATAGTCTGATGAACTATAATTAGGAAATCTTGTTGTTCTTACTTCCCCATCAGGATAAATAGCATCCAATTGAATATAGTTTAGCTCTACTTCAGTAACAATACCTTTAGCGTAGCGCCCGCAGCCCCCGGTATCTACATTTAGTTTCCAGCGTGGACCAAGCATTTTCTTATCTATTTCAAATTCAATATAATCATGTACTCGAAAAAATGGACGCTTCTTTGTCATTATCCTGACTCCTGCTTTTCTTCTAATTGTTTTACATTAATCAAATCTAAAATGCGCTCAAGGTGCTTGTCGTCTATTTCATCTATTCTTTCCAACATGTTGTTTAGGGCATCTTTAGACCTTATTTTACCCCTGGCTAGATCAATACAAATTATACACATTTATTATTTATCCTTTTTTGTTTCATCACCAAAATTTATATCTTCTTCCGTGATTCCTAAATTTAATCTTTCTTTTTCCAAATCCATAAGACTCTTATGAAACTTCTTCATGTTTATAACTTGGTTCCAAGCTAAAGAAAAACTATCAACTATGTAATGAAGGCATAAAGAAATAGTCGCGCCGAAGAACACAATGGCATCTGATTGAGACTGCATTAAATTTTGTAATATTTTGACAATAAAAAAGGTTAAACAACCACTAACAAAAATAGCGATGTATCTTTTACCTCTTTCTCTTTTTTCTATTTCTTGTTGTAATGTTTTAACAAAACTAAATAACTGCATAATCCACTGAATCTTTGCGGTATCTTCTTGGCTTATTTCTTTTTTTGGCTCTTGTGTTGTATGTTCGTCCATATTTTACTCCCTTCCATATATAATACACTATAGGAGCACTGTTTGTCAACCACATTATGCTACAGACAAGCATTCTTAAAAATATCTCTTAATATCTCTATATAAGAAGCGAAACCACTACTTGAATAAGGCAGATATTTATAATTATCGGATGAAGGTAGGGCGGGAGTCCACATTGGTTCATACATTGCTTTACTTATAATATAAAATTCATATGCATCTCCAGACTCACAGGAGGATATGTGACAATTTAAAGAATTTTGAGCTACATCATATACGTCATAGTTAGACCACGACTGTGGTTGCTCATCAGTAATAATAATTACATAGGGATAGGCGTCATCTCTCCAGCCAATATTCCCTGCATCGCTAGATGTCATTAATATTTTTGCTACATCATAACTTGGCTCAAGACCACCGGCATTGGCATATAATGAATTTATTAAATTCTGAAATGCGTTTACATTTATTAATGCGTTACCAAGTGTTCCAGATCTAACATCAAATTCAGCCCCGACGTGTTGGAAAAAACTATTAGGAAATACAACCAAACCAAACTTATGTTCTGTTTGTTCAAAATCTGATACATATGCTGATATAGCTGCTGCTAATGCATTAATATATGATTGCATTGAACCAGATATATCTATTACAAATAACAAATCAACTTTTTCGTGTGGCTCCAGATCTTCATCAATGTCACCGTCACAGTCGTTATCGAGTCCGTCACAGATTTCATCTTCAGGAAATATTTGACCTTCACACTCTGACCACTGACCTGCTGTACATTCTTTGAGGCCACTCACACACTCACCAACCCCAGCATGATCTGGATCGCTCGTACAGTAATCTGTCATGCCATCAATTACTCCATCGCAATTATCGTCCCAATTGTTACATTCTTCAGGCAAGGTATCAAAGAAATAACATGGTCCATAAGTCCCAGTAATATCACATATCTTAATTCCCATTCCACATGGAGGATCAATTATTTCATTTGTTTGTGGGTCATACATAGGTGATTCTGCACATCCTGTTATATCTCCCTCGTTACACAAACAACCTTCATCTATTAGACCATCGCAGTCATTGTCGAGGCCACCATCACAGATTTCTTCTGACGGTATAGGTGCTGTACAATCGTACCAACCCCCATCATAGCATGTTTCTAGCCCACCTCCACATATTGTTGCACATGGGCGGAAAAGACCGTCATCCTTATCTCCGTTACAATCATTGTCAAACCCATCACAAATTTCATTTTGTGGATAAATAGCACCCACACAAACAGACTCTTCTCCGTCTAAACACACCTCAGTACCATATTCACAAACACCTAATGCTGTATCTGGACCACATATTTCTGCTAACTCTTCTTCCTCATCTATTAGACCATCGCAGTCATTGTCGAGACCATCACAGATTTCTAGGGCTCCAGGGTTTATTTCAGGCTTTGTATCATCGCAATCCCCTTCACATTCTGTAT
>Ga0098044_1001050_pt1 | contig 14391 bp, 7 predicted proteins | sample 10_taG_FD_75053 | JGI IMG/M metagenome (GOLD analysis project Ga0098044, IMG submission 75053) | Marine viral communities from the Subarctic Pacific Ocean - 10_ETSP_OMZ_AT15264 metaG | ecosystem: Environmental > Aquatic > Marine > Oceanic | place: Pacific Ocean | collected 2015-01-16 | reverse complement strand
ACTTGGCAGGATGTAAAAAATTGGTTGTCAAATGAAGTAGGTACTCAATCTACATTAGATTTTTATCATGGAACTGAAGAGACATCTGCAACTTCATCTGGTTGGCAAGATCGGCGTGCGGTTCATGATAGTGATGTTACTGTAATTTGGGATGCTCCACTTACATCTTCAGCATCTGACGCACAATATTACTCACCTGAGGGGAAGTTGACTGACCATTTTATTACTGAAAGATGGTTTGTAGATCAATATATTGGTGATAGATTGTGTACATGGGGAACTAATGCTAATGGGCAGTTGGGAAATGGCAATCAGTCTACAGATACTGGATCTTTTTATGGAATTTATTTTATTGATAATACATCTTATGACAGTTGGAGTGATGTAAAATGTGGTGGAGATCATACATTAGCAGTCACGAGGGAAAAAGTTCTTTATGCATGGGGTCATAATGCTGATGGACAATTGGGTAATGGTACAACTAACAGTACTGATGAACCATCTTTAACATCTCTCGGAAGTAATTTTAACCGTATCAAACTTATATCTGCAGGACTACAACATTCATTAGCAATATCTACACAAAAAGTTCTTTATGCATGGGGTCATAATGCTAATGGGCAATTGGGATTGGGAAATAATAATTCAACAAGTACTCCTACTACAGTAGGTACTACATATAATTGGGTTCAAGTTTCTGGGAAAGGATTTCACACTGTAGCAATTAAAGATGATGGTACTATATGGTCCACTGGTTATAATCAATATGGACAATTAGGATTGGGTGATACTACAGATAGAAATACATTTACTCAAATTGGTGGTGATACTGATTGGTTGACAGTATCTGCAGGAAGAAATCATACACTTGCAATTAAAACGAATGGGACATTATGGGCTTGGGGTGCAAATCATATCGGTACTGATAATAACGTTAATGAAGGTATATTGGGGATTGGTGCTGGGGCGATTAGTTATAGTACCCCTCGGCAGGTTGGAAACGATATTAGTTGGATATCAATTTCTGCAGGTGGTTATCATAGTGCAGCAATTAAACGTGATGGATCTTTATATTGTTGGGGTAGAAATGATGATGGGCAATTGGGGGACAATAGTCAAACATCCAAAAACATACCAACATTAGTTTATGCAGACAATACTAGTTTGACTGCTTCTATAGGATATGAAATTAATTTAGCACAATGGAAAAACGTTTCTTGTGGGGAAGATCACACTACTGCAGTAAAATTAAATGGATCTGCTTGGGCATGGGGTGATAATTCTAACCGACAATTAGGATATAATACTTTACCTCTAAATATATTCAAATATCCCCATAAAGTTGAAGGTTCGGGAGATGATTGGATAGCTCAAAGAGGTAGACATTTTGAAAGTGTTAAGAGAGTATCTGCTGGAAGAAAACATTCTGCACTTGTTACTTCGGGATCTTCACCAGAATATTACGTAACTCAAGGATAATATGTACGCATTAGTAAATGGATCTTTCATAGTATTAGGTCCCATTCAATTTAATTATAGATTAATAAATTCAGCATTAGAAGATGATTTAAATTTATCATTTACTGTTGGTCCGTTGGATTATATGAATGTCCCATTATCCATAACTAATGATGTAAAAATTTTACCAGTATATAATTCTATTCCACCTTATAATGGAAATACACATTATCCCAATATGATTGGATGGGAAGTTACTGAAGAACTTTTAACATATAATTATGAAATAATAGAAATATCACTAGAAAAACATAAAGAATATTACAAAAAACAAATAACAGATATGAGATGGAATAAAGAATATGGTGGTCAAATGCAATTAACTATAGATGATAATGAAATTACAGTTTCAACAAATAGAGAGACAAGAAGTCAATTAGCATCAAAAATTAGTTCTATGAGTGAAAATATTAGAAGGAGATTTAAATTTAATAATATCTGGGTCGAAATGTCTTCAAATGAAATGCAAACTGTTATAGAAGCAATAGATAATTATGTTCAAGAGCAATTTGATTGGGAGTATACAAAACATTCAGAAATAGATCTATGCACTGATTATGATTCTATAGTGGAAATAATGACAACAACAACACCACCATCTAGTGATAGTCACACATAACAATGTCAATATCAACTTCAATTCAAACAAATTATAAGATTAATGATACTGATTTGGGAGATATTTTAGTTTCTAAGACATATATTATGTCTACATATCGAAGTTTTATCGAAAATAATACAATACCTGATGCATTTTGGTGGGGAGTCCACTGGCCAATATCAACCTTCATTCCGAAGCACACTGGAGACTCCTATTATAGAGCAGTGAATAAGTTTCCTAGTGGATCTACATTTATTGGTGAAATATCAGATATTTCTATTAGTCAAGGATATCCTGCTGGTGGCGGTTACACACAGCGTAATATGATGGTTTTGATGAAAGATGGTACTATATGGAGTTGTGGAAGGAACAGATACTCATCATTGGGTCTGGGTCATAACTATAGTTGTAACTGCAGTACCAACAATGGATCACCTTATCAAATAGGGACAGATAATGATTGGGTACATATTTCTTCTGGAGATGAACATACTATGGCAATCAAAAGAAATGGGTCATTATGGGGATGGGGTAATAATGCTTATGGGCAGATGGGTGGCTATGATGGTTATGGTAATTCAATATATGCTGGGTCATGGGGTGTTCCTGCTAACATGGGAAATGCAATACGACATCACGATGATGGTTCTTATCCATTTTATATTACACAATGGAAATATGTAGCATGTGGAGATTCATTTACACTGTTCATAGATTATGTTGGTCAACTATGGTCTGCTGGAAGTAATACTTTGGGTAAACTTGGAATTGGAATTTATGATGGTAATGATACCCAATCTCGTGGATACTTAACGTTGGTAGATACTGGTCCTTGGAAGTATGTTCATGCGGGTGAAGATAGTTGGATTGGAATAAAAGAAAATGGAAGATTATATGGTTGTGGGGACCTTTTTGGCGCAAATAGTCCCGTAGAGTTAGGACCCACCAGTGGTGAGACTTGGATACATTGCCACTTAAATCTATATCATTGGGTTGCTATAAGAAGCGATGGAACTCTTTGGACAGGAGCGGGTGATAAACCCTCTTTCATCTATTGGAGCGATTACAGTTCTGTGTTTGGGCGAGAGGAAGGTGATAGTTTTAATTATACTGGTGAAAATCCTGTTGGTATAAAAGCTCTAGGAGGTCCTTATAGATATGCTGCTTGTGGTTATCTTAGCACTATGGCCATAGGTGCAAATGGAAAGTTGTATGGGTGGGGAAATAATCAAGATCTTCAGATTCAACCAACTTCTGAGTCGTGGATTCATGGACCTATTGAGTCTCCTTATAGCACTCCATATACCAATTGGAAACTTATAAGAGGAACTGATTTTGGTTATATTGGATTAAGATCTACACAATACATATAAAAAAATGTCAGTTTTCTATAATCTTAATAAAGATAGACATACCTCACAACTTGATGATATATTTGTTCCTAAAGAATTTTTCACTCTTGGTGAACTATTATGTTGGGGTGAAAACAGCAGTGGTCAATTAGGAGATGGTAGTACAAATTCGAGTAATACACCACAAACAACTTATTACCAGTTTGGAGACTTTAAAAAGGTTGATTCTGGATTTAATTTTGCCGCTGGTTTAACAATGCAAGGTGAACTATATGTTTGGGGAAGTAATAGTAACGGTGTTTTTGGTGATGGAAGTTCATCAAACACCAGCATTCCATATCCAACTTTAGTTCCTGGACATTTGTGGTATGATTTTGCTTGTGGTTCAGCGCACATATCTGCTATTAAAGAAGATGGTCAATTATATGAATGGGGAATTTATGCACCTTCGTCACAATCATTTACACCAGTTGCACAATCTTTAGCAAATAGTTCATATGAACCATATATTCTGAATGACTACTCAGCTAGAAAAGTTTGGGCTTCTTCACAAAGAACATTTATTTTAACTATGGGTGATGGTGGATCAAGTGATGGTTATATTTATTCACGCGGTTTTAGTCCTAATAAAGAAATAGGGAGAATATCTACTACAAATGGTCCGTTCGGACCAACAGTTCTTTATGATATTGAACGCGTAAGATATCCAAAAGATTTTTCTGCTGGTGTTTCTTCAACTGGTATTATAAATCAATATGGGCAGTTATATTGGATGGGTAATAATGATTGTCCTAATGGTAATGGAAATTCATTCATAACAGGATCTGGTGGTGCTACTGCACCATCTCTTATTGGTAATGATACTAATTGGAAACGCTGTTCTGCAGGTTATTTTTATCAAGCAGCAATAAAAGAAAATGGAACACTTTGGACATGGGGATATAATAATGAAGGTCAACTTGGACTAGGAAATACCGATGATTATGGTACTCCTCAGCAAGTTGGTAGTGAAATAAATTGGAAATATGTTTCATGTGGTCTTTATAGTACGTTAGCAATAAAAACGGATGGAACCTTATGGGGTTGGGGAAAAAATACTAATGATTTGTTAGGAGCATATAGTCAATCTGGAACTCCACCAACAAAGATTTTAATACCTACACAAATAGGAACTTTGAAGACCTGGGGATCTATAGCAACATCTCAAGAATCGTATTATGGTATAGTATATGATAAAATGATATACCATTAATTATTGATACATATTATATAAAGAGTAATATCAATGGCAGAAGAAGATTTTCACATTAGGCAAGTTATTAGTAATCTTACAGATTCATTGGAAGAATTAGAATCACGTACTAATACGCTAGAATCTAGTATACCACAAAAAATAGAATATTTAATTAATCAAAATCCAGATGGTAGTTGGTCCAGAGAAAAAATAGTCTCCGAGATTTCTCAAACACCATTGCAAATAAAAAATAAAGAGTTAGAAAAAAGTAAAGAGTTAACTAATAATTATAGAGAAATTGCAAAATCATATGACAAAATTGTAAGTGATTACAATACACAAATAAACCAGAAAAAACAAGAAATATTATCAATTTTCACTACTGCAATTAATGGAGGATGTGACATAGATGATTATTCGACAGATTCTTCACCATTGATTATTGATGGTGTTTCAGTTGGATTAGGATCTACAATTTATAATGATAAACTTACTATTTCTAGATATTTAAATATAGAAAATTTTGGTGTAGATAATTTATTTGAATCATCATCAGAGGAATTAGAAGAAAATTTATTTGGGTATGGTTATAAAACAATATCCCAACAAAATAGTGGATCCTTAGTCGGAAATTTTACTAACTTAACATCCCCATCTGTTGGTGATTGTGTTGGATATGCAAATTCTATAATCACATTATCTTCAGAAATTCAATCTCTAAGATTAGAAAGAGATACTCAAATATCGGCAGTAAATACTGTTAAAAGTTCTTTAAGTGATCAACAATTTTTAGAATGGTCTACTAATTCAATTAATGATATAACTGAAGAATCTAATACATTAAAGACTGCTATCAGCAATTTTAATAATATTACTGAAAATATTACACTAGATAATTTATTTTTCTATATTGATGCATCTAGAGAATATTCAATAAACATTTCTCTAGATACCAAAACAGGAATTAACAATATAGTTGGGATTGAAAATTTAGGAACTGATGGAACTAATCTTATAATTTCGGATACAAATCCAACTTTTGATAATGCACAAGAATTAGGAACTGTATGGTTTAACCAATACAATTACAACACTAAATTTTTAGAGTCTAGGAAAAATTATGTTGGTAATGAATCTAAAATTGCTATAGGTGATACTTCTTTTAGTATGGAATCGTGGATATATTTAACTGCAGATACTGGTTTATCTTCGGATATTGATACTGGAGGCGCTAGTATTGTTGGTATTGCTTCCACCTCTGGATATGGTATGCAAGTTTATAAATCTGGTGATGATGTAAAAGTTAATTTTGGATCTAGAGGAGATGAAAGTTTAGATAGTTCAAAAATTGATTTAAATACATGGTATCATATTGTTTCTATTAAAGAACAAGGAAAAGGATCCTCAATTTACATAAATGGTAGTTTAGATACTAATGATGTAAACGATATATTAAGTGTTTCTTCTACAGATAAACCTCTACGTATTGGATTTTCTACTTCAACATATATTCAAAATGTATTCCCAGGAAAAATATCTCTCGTTCGATTATATTCGAAAGCACTCACTGAGTTGGAGGTTCAGAAAAATTTCAACGCCAGTAAAGTAAGATATGGGTACACTTGATTAATTGGCACATTTGACACTCAGATTAAAATCCATTATAATATCTAAGTAATCAAGCAAACCACATTATGCAAATCACGGAAGAATTTGTTGAAAATATTGTAATTGATATTTGTTCCAGATCTTTTCTTCTTATTAGTGATCAAGGTAATGAAAAGTTTGTTGAATGTGATACCGTTGATCAGTTTATGGATGTTTTAGAAGTTTGCACTTCAAATCTAAATGATGATCAAATTGAATATGCTGATCTTTCAATTTCACGATAAATAAACCAATTATGGAAATTTTTACTCTAAAAGAATGGGAAGACAATTTCGACAAACTTATGGTAAGAGTCGAAAACGGTGAAACCATAGGTATTGTAAGAGAAGATGGTAAGGCAGCAGTCATGATGCCTGCCAATGATGAACTAATACGAATACACACTGAGAATAATAACGACGCTCAGTAGTTCATCATCAGCCCGTGAGACTTGGTAGTCAGAGAGGTTTTATAAACCTTTTCCTCCAGATTAGAGGCTTTGAGATGGTTCAAATCCATCCACGGGTATCTGCAATAGATTTGTCATATGAGTTTTAGTAATAAAATAACTACGAGATATTGTTGGTATAATAATAGTACCACAATTATCAAAGTCTTTTTTATAAACGGATTTCCGTTTACATTTGATGATCTTCCAGATGGTTACTTATATGACCTGGATATAGTAAAAGAAGCGAATGATAATCAAAATTATGAACTTGAAGATATGTATAGATATTCTTCATACTTAATAGAAGAAGAAGCACATCCAATGCTTTTTCCAGTAGAATTAGAAAATCCACAGGATCTACCCGATTTTGAACATGAGTTATGATGATGCATAATAATGGGAGGAATTTCGGAACTAAATAGATCATAGAAATATATTGATCAATATAATCCGATGCCTCTTAATAAGTTAGAGAATTTTATCAAGAATTATGAGGGTAGAATTCTATATGTAAATTCCAACGACTTAGATGCTACAGATAGTGTTACCAATCAGGGTAATTCTTTAGCAAAACCTTTTAAAACTATCCAGAGAGCATTAATAGAATCGGCAAGATTCTCTTTTGTTCCTGGAGAAAACAACGATAAGAACGATAGAACAACTATTCTAGTTTTTCCAGGTGATCATACAATTGATAATAGACCAGGATGGGGAATACTTAAGGATGATTTTGCTTTAGCAACAGCAAAATCGCCATCTGGCGTAGAAAATAGTCCTGCATCAAATATATTTGATTTAAGCCTTCAAACTAATTTTGATTTAACACAAGAAGATAATGCATTATATAAATTTAATAGTGTCAATGGCGGTGTAGTAATACCACGTGGTACTTCTATTGTTGGTCTAGATTTAAGAAAAACAAAAATTAAACCAACATATGTACCAAATCCAACAGATGACAATGTACCAACAGCAGCAATATTCAGAGTAACTGGTAATTGTTTCTTCTGGAACTTCAGTTTCTTTGATGCTGATTCTTCCGAAGAAGTTTATACTGATAATCAAGTATTTACTGAAATTTCTGGAAACAAAGCACGCCCAACATTTTCACATCATAAATTAACTTGCTTTGAGTATTGTGATGGTGTAAATATTCCACTTGGTTATGAGCAAACTGACTTGGACATGTATTATGGCAAGTTATCAAACGCATTTAACCAGGCATCTGATAGAGAAATTCCTGCCAGTCAAAAATTCCCATTATTACCAGAAGGATTTTCTAAAGTAAGAAGTGAGTGGGAAATTGTAGGTGCTTTTGCAACTGATCCTGTTCAAATAACAAATATTTTCTCTGGAGATGGAGCAACACCAAATTCTACAGTTACTGTTACGACAAATGTTCCTCATGGATTTAGTGTTGATACTCCAATTACACTTAGAGGGGTCAATGTCTTTGATTATAATATCTCAACAATAGTACAAACAGTACCATCACCAACTACTTTTACATATCAATTACAATCAATAAGAAACGATTTACCTGCAGATCCTGGTGGAGATGCCTCAGTTATAATTGATACGGATACTGTAAAAGGTTCTTCTCCATATATCTTCAACTGTTCTATAAGATCCGTTTGGGGTATGAATGGACTACATGCAGATGGATCAAAAGCATCTGGATTCCGCTCAATGGTCGTATCTCAGTTTACGGCAATTTCTCTCCAAAAGGATGATAGAGCCTTTGTAAAGTATGATCCATTCAGTAAAACTTACTTAGGTATACCTAGAACTGGTGAAGATGGATATGAAAATTCAAAAGGTGCTGAATTATCATCTAGATCAGCACAAACAGATCCGTCTAGGGTATATCATTTAGATGCAGATGCAATTTATAGAAGAGGTTGGGAAACTTCTCACATAAGAATGTCTAACGACTCAATCATTCAGGTTGTGTCAGTTTTCGCAATTGGTCTCAATAAACATTTTGTCGCAGAGTCTGGTGGCGATGCATCAATTACAAACTCCAACTCTAACTTTGGACAGATTGCATTAAGTGCTGAAGGATTTAAAAGAGAATCATTCAGTAAAGATAATTATGGATATATTACTTCAATTATTACACCCAAATCAATCAAACGTGTAGAACAACCAACTGATTGGTTGACTATTGATATTGATAAGACTACGAACGTTGGTATTTCAAGTCATCTTTATCTTTTCGGATTTACAACTTTAGATAATGCACCACCATCATTAGTTTCTGGTGCAAAAATTGGTGCAAGAAAAGATGAAAACTTAAATCTAATATTACCTGGAATTGCTCAAACTCTTACCACTGGTAAGATTCTCATGACAGATAATATTGTTACTCCAACAGAAATTGGGATTAAAGGAGTAGCAAGTTCCGCCAAAGAATATAAAATATCTCAGTATGCACAAGCACCTAATTATGAAGTCATTTTAACATCAACAATACATGAAATCCAAACTGGAGAAAAAATAATATTTGTTAGTGATAGTGGTGATCTTCCAGATAATATTCAGCAAGGTGTGGTATATTTTGCTATTAGAGGATATGGTCTGCAAACTGCACAGTTAAGAGTTGCAACATCATTAACCAATGCAGTTAATGGTGTTGCGATTAAAGTAAATGGTGGATCAAATTTAAGAGTACTGAGTAGAGTTATTGATAAGGATAGTGGAGATCTCGGTCATCCAATTCAATTTGATGAAAATAATTCAAACTGGTTTGTTCACTTAGATATAGCAAATACAATCTATACTAATGTTGTTACTGGTGGACAAGAAGCATTTGATAATGAACCAAGAACAAATTCTACATTTATAGAGAGAATTCCAGATCCAAGAAGTTTGGATGAACGTCTCTATAAAGTTAGAATAGTAGTTCCAAAAGAAGCTCCAAATGCTAAAGATCCTGGAGAAGGATTTATAATTCAAGAAACAAGTAAAACTGCAGCTTTCGAAAATTCAGAATTTACAGTATCAAATATTGGTCTGAATAACTTTGATTATAAGAGGAATTATCGTTACATTGCAGATATAACTGTAAATGAAGAAACAGATGTTGTAACTGTCACAACTGAAGTTCCACATTCATTAAAAATTGGTGATAGAGTATTCATTAAGAAAGTAAAATCAACAGAAAATACTGCAGGATTAGATAATAAAGGATATAATGGTGACTTTATTATTACTAATATTGTAAATCACAAACAATTTAGTTACTCAACTACAGATATTAATAATATAGAGCACAATGTTGGTATATTTGTTGCTACTAGTGCTCATACCTGGGTAAGTCCTGGTGTTATTGGTGCTATTACAGCAGATTCGGGTGGTCCTTTTACTGCTCAACCAGGAACATCATATGATCCAACATCAGGTGATCTAACATTAGATATTGGAGCTCATAGTTTAACTAATTCTAATACAATTCAGATTGCTGATGGTGGTGTAATGTTTACTTGTGATGCTGATAACAATAGATCAACCCATGCTTATCCTCGTAGTAATACAGACCCTGCATCTAACGAAGACCTTGACATCAAATCTTATACAGCAACAACAGTAACTGTTAATGTAGGTACTGAACCAATAGTACGTGATAATAGGTTACCATATATTGAAAGAAATGATTTACAATCAAATCTTTATGTTTATAGAGTTGAAAAAATTACACCATATGGTTTCAATACTCAAGATGGTGTTTATCATGCATATGTTTTAAAAGCAGATAGAGCTGTTCCAAATCATTTTACAGACTATAAGTATAGTCAAAATGTTGTAGATTTATATCCACAACAAGATAGAGATAATATTGATGAAAATCCATCAGCAGCATTCTCTTTCGCAAAGAATTCTCCACTTGGTGATGTTGTAACTAATGACCTCAAAAAGAGTATTACAAGAGAATCGTTAGACACTTTAATTAAAGATCTTGGTGGTGGGTTAACAATTGATAGTGTGGGAGAATTTAATGCTACTGCAGGAACTACTGAAATAACTTTTGATAGGGAGCATGGATTTAATGGAATTAATGACTATTCTATAATCAATGACAATACTGGAAATAATTTCCAGGAAGGGACCACATATAATGTACGTTTACTAAACCAAGATACTACTTGGAATGGTGCTACAGCAACCGTTACAGTTAATCCAGCAACAAATGATATTTCAGAACTCATAATTTCAGATCATGGATGTGGATATATAAACAACCAAATTCTTTCTGTAGAAGGATTTAGCCCAGTAACAATAACTGTTACAGATTCATGTATTTCCAAATCTGAAAATGACATACTAGAGATTACTGGTATTGGAACATCTTCCGATAATTTATTAAGAATTGCAAGTGTTACTGATACAACAACTGTTGCTGTAGCTAGAACTTCTGGGGATCCAATTATTGTCACTGGACAATATGCAACACAAGTTGGACCATCGACAATTACAAAAGAAATTCAGTTTGATAGTAACGTTGGCATAACAACATTCATATTTGAACACGGACATATGATGTCCATTGGAAATAAATTTAAAATTGTAAATGATGATATTACTAATTCTTATGATGCTGGAGATTTCTTTGTAAAAGAAGTGGTTGGTGTTCATACATTTACAGCAACCACAACAAATTCTATTGGATCTGGTAATGTTCATAGAATTCTGAAATATGGTCTTAATGCAAATGATGCATTATCAAATGCTTCTAATGAAAATCTAGGATCTAGAGGGCATCATATTTACGGTGGGGACTATGCAATTTTAAAAGAAGATATTAGTGGTACTGAGGCATCTGGAACTGCAACATTTGCAATCGAAACCGCTAATGCTGGTATTGGAACGGTAACTAGATTTAATTTGGGTAGTTACATTATAGTTGATAGTGAAATATTAAGAATATCTAGTGATTCTCTATCTGGATCTGGAAATAATAAAATTACAGCAATTAGAGGATATTTTGGTACAACCAAAAATACTCATAAAGAAGGTGCTTTGATTAAAAAGATTAAAGTAATGCCTATTGAATTAAGAAGACCTTCTATTCTTAGAGCATCTGGTCATACATTTGAATATCTTGGATTTGGTCCTGGTAACTATTCCACAGGTTTACCACAAATTCAAGTTAAAACTCTTACAGATAGGGAAGATTATCTAGCGCAGGCACAGGAAAGATCTGGTGGTTCTGCTCTCTATACTGGAATGAATAGTGATGGTGATTTCTTTATTGGTAATACCAAACTTAATGCACAATCTGGTGAGGAAGAAAGTTTCGATATACCAGTTGCAACAATAACTGGTCAAGATCCATCAAGATTGAGCGTTCTTTATGACGAAGCAATTATTAGAGAGCGTATTGTTGTTGAAGGTGGCAAATCTAAACAAATTTTGTCACAGTTTGATGGACCAGTCAACTTCAGCGAAAATGTAATTTATAATAGTGAACAAGTAAAGATAAATGCTCTATTAATTACTTCTGGATTAGTTAGATTTAATAATATAGAAGAATCGACGAGTAAGAATACTGGTGCTGTTGTAATTAGAGGTGGTGTTGGAATACTCAAGAAATTATATGTTGGTGGCAACTTTAGTGTTGAGGGAACAACAATTTTTGAGGGAGATGTTACCTTTAATAAAGGACTAGTACCAGAAAATGTTGAAAGTGCTTACATTGGAACTGAAGGAAAAGCATGGTCACAAGCTTGGATTGGTGGCATTGGAATTGCTACCGAAGGTGTTCCTGCAGGAACTGAACCAGAAGATAGAACTATTAATGGATGGACTGGTGATCTTTTACTTACATCAACTGCTGGTATTGTCTCAGTAACAGATGATCTCCATGTTCAAGATAATTTACTTGTAAAGGGTTCTTCTGGATTTACTGGGGTTTCTACTTTTGGGTCAGATTTATTACCAGCAATAGCAGCACCAAACACTGCTGATGATAGGGAAGATGGTGATGTTGGTGTAGGTGTAGGAAGCGCATTATATCCATTTAGAGATGCATATATTGGTGCAGTTCAAGTAGGTGTCACTAGTGTTAACACAATTGATACTTCTGCGAGTGATTTAATTTTAGATGCTGCAAGTGATGAAGTTTATGTTGATTCCAATTTAACTATTAACAAAGCTCTTACCGTTGTTAAAGGATCAACTTTCACTGAGCATGCAATTTTTGATCAAAATATCTTACCAAGAAAAAATGATCCTGCATTAAATTCTCAAGTAGGTTCTGACCAAAAGAGATGGTCTGCGGCATATATTGATGCGGTAGAAATTGGAGTAGGAAAAACAAACCAAGTTTATGGTGGTCACAATTCAGATCTTATTTTAGATTCTGATACAAATAAGGTACATGTCGAATCTAGATTATTTGTTGATGGTGATTCAGATTTTACTGGTATTGTAACTGTTAGAAATTCAATTCGCCCAAATACTTCTTCTGGAGTTGGTGCTTGTGGTATTGGATCAACTGATAAGAGATTTACTGAAGCATTTATTGATGATATTCAAATTGGATGGAATGGGTCTTCTGAAATAGACACCAGAACTGGTAATCTCACGCTAGATTCTAATAATGGAACTGTTATTGTTGATGATAATCTGGATGTTAATCAAACCCTCAATGTTGATGGTCAATCTCAATTTACTGGTATAGTAACGTTTAAGACTGCTATTTTACCAGATAGTGAAGATGGTGCTTATATTGGAAGTGCCGATAAACCATTTGAAAAAGCATGGATTGGTGAGATTGGAATTGGGACAACGGTGGTTGAAAATAGTGATACCGCTGGAAATAGTATTGTTTCTAGAGATGGTTTCCTGTATCTCGACTCTGCTGGTGGAAGAATTGTAATTGATGATATATTAGATGTCAATGAAAGATTCCTCCTAGATGGAACAGCAGATATTACTGGTATTGTAACTGTTAGAAATGGTATTGTTCCCCATTCAAACCTTAGTTGTGGTATTGGAACTCTCGCTCAAAGATTTGATTATGGATATTTTGGTGATCTTATACTTGCTATAGGACCTACCAATGGTGTTGAAAAGCAAACTTTATCTACAAGATCTGGTTCATTATATCTTTCTACAAATGATTTAAATGAAAAGGTTATTTCTGAAAAAGATTTTACTGTACAACAAAATTTAAATGTAGATCAACAAACTATTCTTACTGGAATAGCAAGCGTTAGTAATGGCATTTGGCCATCTACAACACTCGTAGGAACTCTTGGAACAGATGTTAAACCATTTAAATCTGCGTTTATTGGTAAAATTTCGATCGGAGCAACTGATACTGGAATAGATGGTGGAGATGGTTCGAATGTAATTACAACAAAAGAAGCAAATACGAGATTATTCTTGGACTCTACTGCTGGAATAGTCCAAATAAGGGATAATCTTGAAGTTGATGGAACATCACAATTTGATTCTCAAGTAGATCTTAAAAACACTACTATTGTTCATACAACAATTAAACCTGATTCAGATAAAGATGCTGCATTAGGTGCTGATGGTACGGCATTTAGTCAGGCACACATTGGTAACATTAGTATTGCTT
>Ga0098044_1001046_pt1 | contig 14417 bp, 28 predicted proteins | sample 10_taG_FD_75053 | JGI IMG/M metagenome (GOLD analysis project Ga0098044, IMG submission 75053) | Marine viral communities from the Subarctic Pacific Ocean - 10_ETSP_OMZ_AT15264 metaG | ecosystem: Environmental > Aquatic > Marine > Oceanic | place: Pacific Ocean | collected 2015-01-16 | reverse complement strand
CTAAAAAACGTCCCGACACATTAGTAGAATAAGTTTTGATATGATGTACATGCAAAACACCACAACTGCCTTCACAGCTTGGCATTTGACATTTGTACTTGTCTCTTGCAAAAACTTGTTTACGCCAATTACGATAACCTAGGTCATCAGCACGTTTGTTGATACGCTGAAAGAATTTCTTACGTCGTTTTGCCACCTATCGGTCTCCGTTTGTTTTAATGTCACCTTCAACCATTATTTTAACAAGTTCTTTAAAGTCTATCTGTGGTTCCCATCCAAGCTGTGTTTTTATTTTATTAGGACTACCACACAAATAATTTACTTCTGCGGGTCTTTTAAGACCGTCGTCAATAACCACGTAATCTTCCCAATTGTCAATTCCGATACACTTAAAAGCCTCTGCTACAAATTCCCCAACTGTATGTGTTTCGCCAGTAGCAACTAAATAATCTTCTGGCTTATCTTGTTCCATCATCAGGCTCATAGCTCTAACGTAGTCTTTAGCATGTCCCCAATCTCGTTTGGCGTATAAATTGCCTAACCGAAGTTTTGGACACTTTGTAGACATAAATTCTCCACCAGGAGGAAATACATCATTATTTGTAAGAACCAAATCTTTATAACTTACGTTTTGCATATCAAACCAGTGTTTAAATCTACCAATCCATTTAGTAACCTTACGAGTAACAAAGTTCTCACCACGACGTTCACTCTCGTGATTAAACAAAATCCCAGATACACAATACATACCATAAGATTGTCTATACAAATTAACTAGATTATGTCCTACTAATTTGGCTATAGCGTATGGTGATTGTGGAACCATCTTTGTGTTTTCGTCTTGATATTTTTTACCATTATAAGCAATAATACTTCTGCTTAATTTACTATACGTTGGTTCTCTATCAAACTGGTCGCCAAACATCTCACTAGAAGAAGCCTGATAAAATCTTGGAAAACCGTTATCTTTATGTATTCTAATAGCCTCAAGGATATTAAGAACACCCTTTCCGGTAACATCAAGAGTATGGATAGGCTGATGAAAAGAAGTTGCTACATGACTTTGTGCAGCAAGATTAAATACAATTTCGGGATTATACTTACTAATTACAGAATGCACAGAAGCAAAATCTGTAATATCACACTCAACTAGCGTAAATCTATTGTTCGCTAGGACGTGTTTAATACGTTGTGTATTATCTGTACTGTTACGACGGGCACAACCCACCACTTCAATACCTCTGTCAAGATAAAGTTCAGTTAAGTAAGAACCATCTTGTCCTGTCGCTCCAAAAATCAATACTCTATTTGGATTGAATTTCGAGAGATTTTTTGACTTTTTCTGCATTTTCTGCATGTTCCTTATCCACGTCTTCTGGAATTAAAAATGGTTTATCTAATTCACCGTCCTCAAACTTATGATATTCTGATAAACGTATCTGTTCTACTTCTGTAGCCAGTCTCATTTTTTCCATACGAACACCAAGCTGTTTCCTAACTTCTACGTTTGATAAAACTTCCGTAATCCAACCAGCAAAAGACTTTTTACTATCTTCAAGCTGTTTAACTCTTTGGTCACGGGTAGCTTTCAAAGCTTGTAGCATCTTATTCTTTTTGTCAAGCATATCACGAAAATCTTTATTTAGAGATTCTTTTTGTGAATATGCTATTGCTATTTTTTCTTCAAGTAAGACTAATTCGTCAATAGGTGCTCCTTGTTTTTTAAGCTTGTCTAACTCTTGTTCCCACTCTACTATCTTTTGGAATAACTGACGTTCTCCAGCTAATGCTCTACTCATAAGTAGTTCTAGCTTGATAGCGTCAGCAATTTGCCATTCTTCCGTATGAAATACGTCATCTCTGAACTGACTAATAATTTGACCCCAGTGATGTAGAAACATGTCTAATTCCTTGGGAGTAAACTGATTTTTCAATTCTTGCCAAACAGGACTCTTACGAATATCATATTCCGCAATCAAAACAGCCTGTCTAGCCACTTTAGGTACTTTGCCTAGTTTAGCTTGAATAAATCGCTTTACAGTTTTAGCATTCCTTTTCAAGTGGTCTGCCATTTCTTCCGGTGTGTATTCATCGCAATTATCGGCAATATACTCTTTTTCTACTTTACTTAAGGGACCACTCTTCTGTCCCTTCTGATTGCCCGCAGTGCTCATGTAAAATCTCCACTATGGCTTCTTCAACCTTTCGTCTTTTATGACTTGGTACTTGAACACCATCTAGCATTTTAAGATAATCAGCACGCAATACTACATCTAAATGTTGATTAACTATTTCTAATATTTCTACCATTTCAAGATTTAATGTGATATCAAAATCGTATCGCATACCAGATTCTTGTTCGTCCTGTACATCTCCTAAACCTATTGGTTCCATTATATTCTTTTTTGCATCAATCCGCAATTGTCGCTTTTCACAATAGTCACATTGTTCTCCACTATTATTACAGTGTGAACACTCATAACTAAATCTAGCAAAATTATCTCTTTTAAAAGTATATAGTCTATTCCTCATGTGAACAGACAAGAAATTTTCAAGCGGCCTATTACTATCGTGTCTTTCAAGACCATCCATACCTATTAAAAAAGCCTCTTGTTCAATATCATAAACATCAAAATGACCAAAAGTAAACTTAGGAGCAAGACGTTTAGCTATTTTTTGTATTATTGCTACAACTTCTTCCTGTGTCATACCTTCTGGTATTTTCATTTTTCTTGATGTTTCTCCTTTTCTTTCTTTAAAAGAGCCTCCGTAACCTCTGGTTTTGGGTCTGGAATTTGTAGTTCTTTATTAACTTCGTCAGTTAATTTAGCGTGTGCTTTCACAACAAGACTGCTGTGTACTTTATCATTACTCATATTTTTCTCCTATTTTTAAAAGAATCGCCTATTGTACTATACACGGTTTTTAAATATAATTCTTACCCAAAATCCCAAAAGTATACAAAAAACATGTAAAAAAACACCAATTTTCGTAAAATACTTTAAGAAAAAAATAATATCGGATTTTATCCAGACATTCCTCAGTACCCTCCCACAGTGCCAAGTATTACTGCAAATCCCGCAATATAATATTTCTCCTTGAAGTAATTTCCCCGAAAAACTTGGATTTTTGGTTATTTTTATAATTTTTGGATTTTCTCTTTGACAGCGGGAGTAATTTCCGTACTATTAAAGAAAAAGAAGAGTGTTTGTGAGTAAAGCGCAGTTTGAGGAACGAAAACAAGCTTTGCTCTAAATAAAAAGAATCAAATGAATCAAAACGAATCATAAAGAACAAAAAGTCGCTGTTTCCTTGACATCTTCCTTCCTATAGGGTATGTTGTGTCGGACAGAGACTTTTTTTATTGGATAAAATGCGGGATTTACTCAGATAAATCTGAGAACGAAGTCAGAATTTTTTAATGTAAGTTTAGAAAGGATGTGTAATGACTAGGTATCGTATATGTCGGGGTGGGATGTTTAATGGTAAGCCAGACCTGATGGTAGATTACGACGGTGACCCTCCTTGCTTGTTTTGTAATGAGCCGGTGACCAGTCCGAGTACTGATGGACCTTTGATTTGTGGGTGGTGTGACTGTGGTGGCAATAGAGATGGTACTAATTGGACATCAGAACAAAGAGAAGAAAGATGGGCCAATCGCATAAAGAGGACTGACGAAATAAAAAATTTGGATATAAACCTATGATAATCGGGACTTTTTCTATACCTTTTGGTGTGGCTTGTGTATCCTGTTATGTTTTTTACATAGTAGTAAAAATTTGGATGTATTCTAAAGAAAGGTTGGATAAGTAATATGAAAGAATTTTGGAAAGTATTTGGACTAATGTTACTTAGTTTGTTGCTCTCTGGTATTATGGCAACATTTTGGATTGGAATATTTGCATTAGCATTCTTTTATCCGTGGATTGGAGTTCCTGTGTGTGTTGTAGTCTTAGTGTCTATTACGGCGAGTTTGGCATGGTGGGAATCTAGTCTAATAAGAAAAAGAAATGAAAAACAAAACAAAATTTAATTGGCAATGCTGTTATTGTGGAAAACGTAATATATCCACATACAAGTTCCAGTTTAATATGCCACAAATATATACTAACGAAGTATATTGTTGTAAATGTGGTAAAGAAAACGAATTGGTATTTTCACTATCTGTTCGTAAGAGAGTAAAATATGAGTAATTCAAAAGCAGATTTTTATAGAGAATTCGCGGATTTACTAGAAAAATACGAAGTCGAGCTATATGGCACGGAAACAGAACATGCTTACGGATTGCATCGTGGAATAATATGTATAGATTTTTTGACAGAACCACACGACGAAACATTACTATATATTGACGCAGATACTTTAAGAGAAAAATATCAAATGGAAATAGACTTAGAACCGTATATTAGAAAGATGAATAATGACAATTAAGATTGCAAAACTTATACATGGCGACTGTTTAAAAAAAATGCTGGAACTGCCAGAAAATTCTGTGGATATGATTTTAGCAGACCCACCATATGGGACAACTGCTTGTAAATGGGATGCTGTAATAGATTTAAAAAAAATGTGGGATTGTATTAATTTTGTAACTAAAAAAAATATTGCTATTGTGTTATTTTGTCAGCAACCATTTACAAGTCGTCTGATATCTTCTAATTATAATATGTATAAGTATATGTGGTATTGGAGAAAAAACAGACCATCTGGATTTGTTAACGCAAAACTTAAGCCTTTAAAAGACATTGAAGAAATTGTTGTGTTTTCTAATGGAACAACAGCAAACGGTAGTGATAAAAATATGCCCTATTTTCCACAAGGGCTTAAGGAAGTGAACAAAAGTTGGTCTAGACCAAAAAGATATGGAGATGGAAAAGGAGTAAATTGTTCTAGAAAAACACACAAACTTAAAAGAACAATTAAATACGAGAATTATCCTAGACAAGTATTAGATTATAATAAACACAACAAAAAATTATTGCATCCAACTCAAAAACCAATACCATTATTGCAATATTTAATTAAAACTTACACAAATGAAAATGATACTGTTTTGGATTTTTGTTTTGGCTCGTGTTCCACAGGTGTTGCTTGCAAAAAAACGAACAGAAATTTTATAGGAATAGAAAAAGACGAACAATATTTTAATATTGGTACAGAAAGATTACAAAATGACAACTAGGATTACGTGTATTAGTGATTTACACGGGTTTACTCCGGTAATTCCCGAAACTGACATTCTACTTATAGGTGGGGATATAGCCTTACGTAATGGCCGTAAGAACCAACGTCGTGAATGGAGGCGTAAGTATTTACCGTGGCTACGTGAGGTTCCCGCTACTCATATCGTATTTGTTGGCGGTAACCACGATTGGCTTTTAGCAGACAAGAACTTTAAAGACGCATTAATCCCGCAACTACCAAGTAATGCTTTTTACCTTGAAGATTCTAGTATATCTCTCCATACTGACAATGGGAGTTTGTTAATATATGGTACTCCATGGCAAACCCCGTATGGTTCGTGGGCATTTATGAAACCAGAAAAGGAACTTGTAGAAACTTTTAATGAAATTCGTCCAGATGCAGAAATTTTGTTGTGTCACTCTCCTCCTTGGGGTATATTAGACGAAGTACCAGGAAGAGGACCGCAAGGTTCCGTAGCTTTGGCTAATCGTATTGTGGATTTGCCAAATCTGAAACTATGTGTGTTTGGCCATATTCACGAAGGGTGGGGATGGGTTCTTAAGCAAGATACAGTATTTGTTAATAGTCCTATACGAGATTGTAGGTATAATATTAACGAAAACATGCATACTGTGGTACTTGAAGGAAAAAATGTAGTAGATGTACAATTGAATAAAATTGCGGAATTTACTAGTTAAAGAAGGATTATGATGGGTAAAATTAACAAAATAATACTTGGTGATTGTCAAGAAATTTTAAAAACATTTGATAAAAACGGTGGCGAACTTATTATGTATAAGTATTTGTATAAACGCAAAGGCAAAATACTGTCTCCGTATTATAATATGACATGGCGGGTTGGAAAGGTGAATAAATCCGATGTTCATACGAGAGATAGTGTACATGGCACAAAAGTTGAGGAAGGACTCCACGGGTATGTAGTTTGTTCGTTTTATGATATATGGCTAAACGGACTATGGGCAGAGCCATATGGTGTGTTGGTAAAGAAAGAAGACTTTGCACAGGAGAAAAAATATGGAAGATAAAATAGGGATGTACTTTTTGTGTCTGACTGTTTTGTTTTGTGTGGGTGGCTCATTTGAGATTCCTGTCTTAACCATTTGTGCTATTTTTGGCTTTACTATATACGGTATGTATCATGGTACGTGGTGCTTAATTAATATAGTGATTGACTCGCTTATTAAAGGCAGAGAGTCATAGCGACCTACAGTCGAGAACATAAAGGAAAATAATGTATAAATTATGATGCTGTTTGCGATTGGTGTGCCTGTGGGAATATATACGATATCGATAATACTCGCACGAACGCACAGAAAAGTCCGATGCTGTCGCACGACTTTTACAGAGAAGTCCGAGTTTTGAAAATTGGGGGCCGGATTTTTTTTGCGACTTGCAGTCGAGTTTTGGAATTGGTAACACCTGAGTTTTAGAAATCGGGGGCCGGATTTTTTTTGAAATGGAGGATTTCAGCAACGTATGGTATTTGATAAATATTGGGCGTATTTTTTATGGACCCCGTCAAAAAGATATGCCATAAACTCCATAGGCTATATCACAAATAGAATGGGTAGGGTATCTTTGGCACGGAATTTGCTACGCAAATAGCATGCCAAATAGCAACTAAATTCTGTCTCAAAATGAGACGCTAATTCCCACAATCCGCATAGGGATTCTAGCCTATCGGCGCGGTGCGAATATGCACAATCCCCATAGGGGTTCTATCTTGTGTGCGTATACGCACACTCATAACCAGTGAGAATATGCACAATCCCCATGGCAATTCTGGCAGTTGGCGCGTAGCAAATTCCGTGCCAAACTATATGCCACAAACCCTATGGCAATTGTGATTTAGGCCAAATCGGCCATTTTTGTATCCTCTGTGAGTCTCTGTGCGGCCCGCTAACGAGCGCAACAGGTTAGGGGTATCCTAGGTCAAAACGTGTTTTTCCACCCCTATGGGGGGTGTGGTTACCTATCTTACCATACTTGCCTATATTAACAAAAATCTCATTATGAGATTCAGTTTGGCACGATAGTTGCTTGTGCATATACGCACACTCACAGCACAAAACGCGCACATACGCACCCCCTCTATTGGGGAATTGGAACAAACCCTATGCGGAATATGCGGAATAGGCATTCGACCACTAGTGTTCATTTGTTCAAATTGTCATTTTGTAAGTGTGCGGCGCGCCGTTTGCTATGCACACTTCAAACGCACACTTCGTTATAACCCTATGGTATATATAGACTTAGGGAGTGTCATTTTCGCACACTAGTGTGCATTCCGCAACGTGTTGATACATATAGACTTAGGTCAAATAGGCGTGCATATACGCACACTCGGCCCGCTATGTGAGAATGGACCAAATAGCGTAACATGTTGATACATATAGACTTAGGAGAATCCTATTCTGTTTGGCACACGATATGCTACTTGGTTCTAACCGGCGTTGCCCTACGGCGACGAGGGCGGCTAGATACGGGCAGTATCACGCAACACCGCCAATCGCTCCTTGACAATTCGGTAGAACGCTAGGTGGTGACATCCGTAGAATGGACTGCGGACCTACCATATGCAACGGATTAGACTCTGTGCAGAACGGCCCGTAGGCGTCCTCTGTGGACGCATAGCGGGCTGTTTAGCGTATGGTCCAGTCCAAACCAAGGAGCATAGCATGGAACCAGTACTAGTAACCCGCGAGCAATACGATTGGTTGGTTCAAAACCATTCTAGTTGGATGTTACACGATTGGTTAAGATTCAATCGGGAATGGCGCCTGTCGGGAGTAAAGTGTTACGGTTCGTTTTCAATGTTGGTTGAGCTACGATTTAAGCTTCGCCAGTTTAGTTAACCCCAAATTTCCTAAACAGCCTACTTTAACAGAGTAGGTTGATTTGGCAGTTTAGGTAACTTGCACAGTCTACGGAGATTAGACAATGCTGGAAAGCTTGCTAAACAGAGTAGTTTGGGACAAATGGGAAGTTTTTGACCCCCAAACTGGTCTACCTATCGTCCGCCTACCCGCCAAACATTTGGCAGTTTGGGTAGCATGGGCAATGAAGGCAAAATGGACCGTTTGCGGTCAAGGCGTGTTTTTGGCAAAATGGGAAGTTTACACAAGGTGAATTCCCGATACCGCTTATCTTGATAAGATAGGCGATTTCGGTAGTTTACGCCATTCTGGCGATTTGAGTAGTTAACACAATTTACGGAGTCTAGTGAAATGACGAAGTTAGCATCGTTTGCGTCAAGTGCGGACAATTGGGACTATGCACAAGCTGTGAAAACAGCGGAAGCTACGGCTGGCGTTGAAATGACCGATTTAGACTGGTTTCGCGCGTTCAACGTGGCAGTACCAACGGAGGCGGGTACGCGAGACCTATGGACGCTTAAAAACACAAACAAGCGCAACACCGCCAATTCCGCACAATGCCCGAAGAAGGAGCGACAACGCCACCACGAAGACCATTATGGTAAAATGGGTATTGTGGGCAAACCAGGAAGCAAGGAGAGAATAGAGGCATTGCGGCAAGCTGTGGAAGCTGGAGAGTTTGGGCAAGATGAGTAACCTGAGTAAGTGAAATAGTCTAGTCCGCCTAGGGTAGATGGGCGGACTAGCTAATTTCGGCTATTCTGGTCGATTAGGTAAGTTACACTTTCTACGGAGTCTAGTGAAATGGCACAAGATACATTGAATATGGGAACTAGTAATGTTTTGGCAAACGGAGCAGAAATTGTGCAACGTTGGCAAGTTGGGCAAGTTGGGAAAGATACAACCGAAACTCCCGATTGGATAGTTTTGGCAAAGTGGGGAAACGAATATGCGACATGGCGAGTTTCGCACGATGGCCATGCATATTGGGGACACTACTTCAACACCTATTCCGCCGCAATGACAGACTACCAAAAACGAGTACGTTGGGTGTTTGGATAGAATGAGTAAAATAGTCTAATCCGCCTAGTTAAGCTGGGCGGATTGGATAATTTTGGCCATTCTGGCTAAATAGGCGAGTTACACTTTCTACGGAGTTTAGGGACTATGATGCGAATAGAAGATTTGCGCAGGGCTGTCAAGATGGTTGAAATGGGCGAATTGGAAGACATTGCGGTATGGGAAGAAGCTGCGATATTTGACGGGTTTGGGCTGGAAAGCTTCAAGCCGATAGTTTGCACAATTCAGCAACTAGCATGCCTAGTATTGTGGCAAGCTAGAACATTTGCGGGGACTTGGGACAATGAGGCAATTGCGGAAATCAGGGCAAACAGGCGGAAGTTTACAGTTGTCAATTGACAACTGGTAAGATAGGCAAAGCAGGTAAAATGGCATAGCTTGGCATAATAGCTAAGCTAGGCCGTTTTGGTTGTTTATGTAATCCTGCAAAAGCAGGTAGTCTAATCAAGATAGGGAGTTTGGGATGATTATTCAAATTAGCCTATGTGGGTCAATTATGGTCGATGTGGAGAATTGGGCACCTAGCACGTTAGAAGATTTTCTCGACTGCGCTAAAAGCGGCAATAATGACGAGGCTTGTGCGTTCTTCTTAAGTACTTATCAACCGGATTTTACGATAATCCGGCAAGATAGGCAAACTGGAGAATTTGCGGAAGTTACGGCAACTGAAGAAGAAATGGCGTTTGTGGTTCAAACTTCTGGTTGTTCGCCAGTTGACGAAGTAGAGAATTTGCCGTTGTATATTATTTGGTTTGCGGCGCATAATTTGCGGGAAGAAATAAAGATGGCGTTTGAAGAACGGAAATGGAGTCCGTGTTAAGATAGGCAATCTGCGTACTCTCGACAATCCAGGTAATCTAGGTAATCTAGGTAATCTGGATAGTCCAGCGTATTTAGATGTTTTGAGTAATCCTCACAAGATAGGGAGTTTGGGATGACTGCTGTAAATAGGCACGTTGAGTTGATTGCAATAGTTGGGCGGCATGGGGACACTAAGCGGGTTAATGCCGTTTTTCACGCTATGGTTAATGAATCACAAGCCGACTATGCGTCGCGTTGGCGGGATGTCATTAGCTACGTGTCGGGCACATTGCACGACATAAAGCGTATTCAAGCGGTTCAGTTGTGGCTCTTATGTACGGGTTACAAGTTGTCAAATTGTATCATCAAATCGGTAACAATGGGCAAGCCGGTAAGCTAGGCAATCTGCGTACTCTAGACATCCCAGCCCGATTAGGCGGGCTGGGTAATCTGTGGTATTTGGGTAATCCTCACAAGATAGGGAGTTTGGGATGTCTGTTACAAATAGGGATTTTGGGAAACATACGTATTCTGTATATGATTTGGCAATTTACGAAAAATGGAAGGAAAAATCTCTGTTAAGATTGACTGAATTTCTACTATATGCCAATGTTCTACGAGGTTTGATTAGAACAGTGGACTGAGTAACCTAGTCTAATCCGTTGCCGAAAATCCAAAGATAATACTTGACATAGGATAATACTATGTTAAGCTATGTATAGCTGTAGGGGAGGCTGCGCTAATTTATTTGGCTGTGTGCTGGCGTGAGCTACGGCCCTTTGTGCGTCGATTTGCGGGACGTTACGCTAACGCGGACAATAGTAGGTCAAAGCACAAAAATGGCTTTAGACGCCAATTCTGACAGCCTAGCGGGTAATCCTGACAGCCTAGCGGGTAATCCTGACAGCCTAGCGGGCTAGGGTAATACTTCAAGGAAAAAATATAATATCGGGATTTATCGGCACTTTATATTTGACAACCGGAAATTCTATGGTAGGTAATCCTCTTATGGTAGTCTGGGCAATATGCACAATATAAGTATTTGACGAAGTATAGGTAAGTAATCCCGCCTTTTGACGAAGTCAAGGGTAATCCGTGAATAAATTGCCAAGTAATAATATATTTTTCCTTGAAGATAATCCGTTGCAATGCCGATAATGTATGGTAAGCTAGGGCATACAACAAAACAAAAGGAGAGTACGATGGAATTCAGAGTTATCAAAACGTGGGCATTTGGCCAAATTTTGGATTTTGTTGGCACTTTTGCTGAGTGTCAGGCGTATTGTCGTGGGTATTGTGGTTCAATGTATACGTATAGCTTATCCATTGTGGATAATAGCGGCACAGTTTGTGATGTTTGGCAAGATAGGTAATCTAAGCAAGGAGCTAGGCTATGGTCATTTTGCGGGAGTGGATAATCGAGAGACGGCAGATAACCACAACAAAGGAAGAAATTACGGAATTTTACCTTGACGTGGATATCGACGTGATTTTGGAAATGTGGGCGATTTTGGGAATCTAGGGTGAATTATGAAAAATCAAGCCAATTTGACGATTTTAGACGTAGACAATGCTTTCCGCCTACTAGAGGAGCGAATTGCAAAACCAACTACTCGCGAAGAAATCTATAAAATCCGCGAAGAATTGGATTTTTGGTACGATACGTGCTATACGGAGTCTGGTTCAATTGCCACAAAGACTATGGATGATACGCAATTTGATTTGGCTTACGAAAAAGAATAGGTAAGATAGGCAAGCTGGGTAATATATCGGCAAATTTATTTGCAGGCTAAAATTGGGAAATAATCTCAAGTTTAGCCTTGCAATAGCCGAAAACTAGGATATAATAAGAATATAGCCGTGGGGGAGGCTGCGCGGATTTATTTGGCTGTGACAGCCGCCATACCACAGCGAGAAAAACACGAAGCTACTATAATAAGAATAACATAGATTTAGAAGAAGTCAAGCACTATTATCGGAAAAATTATTTGCAAATAATCTCAAGAAAACGCTTGCAATAGCCGATAAGTAGAGTAGAATAAGAGTATAGCCGTGGGGGAGGCTGCGCGGATTTATTTGGCTGTGACAGCCGCCGTACCACAGCGAATACTTGAAGGAAAAATATGTATAATAACATGATTCTTCTAGGAAGTCAAGGTAATAATGCGCGGAATTATTTAGGTAATAATCTCAAGATAATGCTTGCAATGGCCGATATGTATAGTATACTGAAAGTAGTCCTTGGGGGAGGCTGCGCTAATATATCTCGCTGTGTACGTCCGTGAATTTGTCACAATGGCGGCAGCTACGGTCCTTTAGAATCGTCTGTAAGCTACGTTTAGCTAGTAGGGTATGATAATAGCCGAAATCTAATAGCTCGCGTTACAAGCGAGCTGAGACCCCTAGAATTGGATGATAGCCGAATTGTGGGGGTAGAATGTTTGGATGAAATCCGAAAACAAAGAATATATTTTTTCTTCAAGTTATTCCTTGCAATGGTCGATACTTAGGGTAGACTACTAGCAATGAGAAAACGCCACAAAAACAAAGGAAGAAATTATGTCGAAGAAAGATTTTGAAGCTATCGCTAGAACTATGTCGCAAGTTATGCCAGAAAACGAAGATTCTCTTGCATATGGACAATGGGCGCTAACGTGTGCTAGTTTGGCGTTGCGGTTTTCGGCTCGATACCCACGATTTGACGAAGAAAAATTTCTAGCTGCATGCGAACAATAAGTCTATACACAGCAACGATTTGTGACGATTTGAGAAAAAATGGAGTATGGTTTTGGCACCGTCTGGATACAAAAACGCAAAAACGCAACACAAAAACTTCCAAAAATGGAAGAAAAATGACAAAAACGCAAAAACTTTTGCAAAAACTGTCAAAAATGTGTTGATTTTGGCAAAAAGTGTGATAGTTTTTGTGGTTTTGGCTGTTCATAACCTGATTTTGCCCAAAAACGCCGAACAAAGGAGTATTTGGTATATTGGGTATGTTGGGTATTATAGGCAATAGGGACAAAACTATAAAAAACTCAAGGAATATGCTTGTAAATGACGAAAACTAGGGTAGGATATAGGCAACTGACCGTAGGGGAGGCACGATAAATTTAATGTTAAAATAGGTAAGATAGGCAATTGGTAGTCTAGGTAACCTAGGAAAACAACCTACCGACTGCGAGAATGTTAAAATGGGTAGTCTACGGGTTATGCATACTTCAAGGAAAATAGATAAACTTGCGGGATTTATCAGGAAAATTCCGCTTTTATACTTGCTTTCTTCTTTATGTATGGTAGGTGGGGCTATTGGATAGAATAATGGGTTAGCGTATCGGATAGGGTTAGGATATCGCTAAGAACAGCCCTAGCATCGATTCTAAGGCGATTTGTAGCGTTTGGGCTGTAATCATAGGGTAACAGAAGAAAACGCGTCACAAGCGAAGCTAGGCAGTCAGAAAGAAAAATCGGGAAATTTCAAAATAGATTATTGCAATCGGGAAAATGTAGCCGATACTCTTAGCAATGAAGGAAACAACAAACAAAGGAAAAACACAATGCCCGATGGTAACAAGCGAAAACGCCGACAATACAGCCTAGGCAAACTTGATAAGGCTAGGCAAACTTGGTATGCTTTGCATAGAAGCATTCGATTCAATCGAAGATTCGGATTAAACTAAAGGAAGCAAAAATGTCACCTAAAAAACAATGGCGAGATAGTGTAAGAAGTTGGGCACATCTTATCGAGTTGTCACGGAACGATATGAAATTCTGGTTTGGTATGAGGCACGAAGATTCTCGTAGTTTTTCGTACTCAGAATGCCGACAGCGATTCTATCGTGCGAAAAAATCGCTCAAACTTAGCAAAAAACGATTGGAAATTGCCACAACAAAATACTTGGCAAAATACAAAAGTTAGTTGTTGACATAGGCACAGACTAGGCTAGAATTTAGGTAGTTACAAAACATTAACAAGGCGAGAAAATGAAAAACGCGACACCCTACACAATCACGCTATGTGGTATCAATTTTGACCCTACTGCCTTCACTAGTGCTGCTCAGTTTGGGCGGTTTGTTTGGGGAGTAATTTTTGCAGAAACTGAGAACGAAGAATGGGCAAACGATAGCGAATTTAAGGCTATGCGAGAATTTTCCTAAAAAGGTTGTTGACATAGGCAAAAAGTAGCCGATACTAGAAGCAAAACAAAGGAAGCAAAAATGTTTTATCGACACCAATATTTGACTGGCGAAGCAAGCCATTTTCAATATTACGCACAATTCGCTAGTGAATACGTGAAGCAAGTAGTGGAAATGGTGATTGGTCAAGACAGAATCAGCAAATCAAGAGACGAACATCTAAACGATATTCCGCTAGAAATATGGGATAGAATCGGCAGAATTATCTTGACATCTAAACTAGATGCGAAAATGCGAAGTCTAGGAGATTATCCTACG
>Ga0098044_1001045_pt1 | contig 14430 bp, 17 predicted proteins | sample 10_taG_FD_75053 | JGI IMG/M metagenome (GOLD analysis project Ga0098044, IMG submission 75053) | Marine viral communities from the Subarctic Pacific Ocean - 10_ETSP_OMZ_AT15264 metaG | ecosystem: Environmental > Aquatic > Marine > Oceanic | place: Pacific Ocean | collected 2015-01-16 | reverse complement strand
GGATTTGCTACTAAGGAATTTAAAATTGCCGAAAGTGTCACAGCAGCCAACTGGAACGTTTCTGATAACGTTGAGGTAACTATTGCAGCACCAACTGAGACGGTGACTAACGAATAAAGGTGACACAATGGAGCCAAAAAATTCAGATTTATGGGGGCTGCTAATACAATCGACAGTCCTCATCGCAGTCTTATTATTAGTAGGCGTTATTGTAATGGAGGGATTAAATGGCTAGAAGGAACTGGACAAAGTGTAAGTGTGGTGTTAAACTACACGTAAAGAAAGAACGTAGAGTATGCTACGTATGTGAACGCAAACAACGAAAGGAGACATAATGGCAGATATAACAATATTCACATCTAATGGTTGAGGCCCGTGTATGGCAACCAAGTCTTGGTTAAAAAGCAAGGGACACTTTTTTACAGAGTATAATATCTCAAAGAATGTAGAATATGCAGATAGATTAGTACAAATGGGTTATAGAGTAACACCAGTAGTGGTTATAGGAGGAGATACGATAGTGGGATTTAGCCCACAGAAACTAGCAGCAGCTTTAGAATAGAAAATAAGGAGTAGAATAATGATAGGAAATATGTTAAGAGATAGAGAAGTACAATATGTAGCGGTTAAAGACGATCTTACAAATACGTGGCGTATATTAGATACGTGGCACGAGGATTTAAAGTCTTTACAACCTGAAGATGAAATTGATGATGAAACTGAGGCAGTTAAAATTCTAACAGAAGGTGAATTTATATCAATCGTAAAAGAGGCGGCACGGACAGGAATTTTAGCGAATGCAAACTTTGGTAACGAAGAAGAATATAATGCAATGGTTACTGAAAAAGATGCAGAAATTCAAGATTTACGAGTAAAATTAGAAGCCGCAGAACTTAATACAAAAAATCCTGAGATTATCAGGGAGCCACGATCTGAAGAATATGAATTAAAAGAGAAAGCTATGAATTCAATTCTTAAACTAGTATCTATGGCGGATATGACTAATTTAGGTAGGGAATAAAATATATGAAATTATCAGAATATTTACCAGAAGTACCACAACTAGCATCGCAATTAACTAATCTGAATCAACAGATTGATATGATGCAGTTAATGAAAGGTGCTAGTGGTGCTGAAACTGGATCGGCTCCAAGTATAGGACTTGATCATGTGGTCAATACTTGGGTACGTCATCAAATGGCATACCGACAGCAACTAGTTATGGACTTACAAACTATTGTTATGTCAGTACAGGAAATACGATCACCTTTAAACCATATTACAAATGAGGTTTTTAGGAGAGGCTTAGAATGGAAAGCTTTAACAGATAATCCTGAAACTGAAACAAAAGAGGCACTTGAAAAATTTCTGAAGAATTGTAATATCTTCTCTCAAAGTTTTGAAGAAGTTATGAGACAATTCCATTTTGATTTAAACTCGATAGACGATGCGTTTTTATATTTAGCTAAGGAGTATTATAGTGATGGAGATGTCCTCCGATCCAAAGTTAAAGAGATCAGACGACTCAATCCAGCTTTGGTCGAATTCGACCTTGACACGGCTGGCTTACCTAAAAACGCACATTTTATATGCCCAATCCATAGAGAAGAACTCTCAGAAGGGCCGGGAACATGCGAAGAAGGTGGTTGTAAGAGAGAGATGCAAGCAGTCATGTATAAGTACTATCATAGAAATCAACACATGTATATGTTGGAACACGAAGTTATACATGTATCTAAATTCTCTCCTTCGGAAACTTATGGTTGGAGTCCGATCCTTACGGTTTTTGAAAAAGGATTAACTCTTATTGGTATGGATAAAAATCTATACCGTTATTTCTTTGAAAGGAAAATGCCCGCTTCCATGATTATGGTAACAACTGATGATCCTGAGAGTCTACGTAGAGAAAGAGAGCATATAGCAGCCCAAACTCGTATAGACCCTAACTTTATTCCAATGGTAGCTGTTTCAGCTAGAAGTCAAAGAGGTCGAGTAGACCTTGTACGACTTTTCCATACACTACAAGAAATGGATTATCTTCCTGTAAGAGAAGAAATACGAGAACGTATCGCAGCTATGTGGGGTGTAACTCCTGCATGGCAAGGCGCACCTGAAGCATTTGGGGGCTTATCGACACAGACTCAACAATTAGTTGTTATGAGTCGTGTTGTTGAATCAGATCAACGATTAATACATCAAAAAGTTATTCCTGCTTTATTGGACGCATTCGGCGTAACTGATTGGACATTAGAACTACCAAACCCTGAAGAGAAAGCTGAAGCTACTAAGATTAGTTTTATTCAGCAAAGGTCGCAAGTAATGCAAACCATGTCTCAACTAGGCTTTATGTTTACATTAAAAGAAGAAGGCGTTCCAATGGAAGATGCCGAATTTATTATTAGTGGCGATATGGTTCCAGCTGCTCAAATGCAAGCTGAACAACAAGCTATGCAATTGGCTCAACAGGAACAGCAATATCAAATGGCTCAAGCTCAACAGCAAATGCAGGAACAGCAAATGGGAGGCGGTGAGGAAGGTCTTCCTGCTCCTCCGGGTGATGAGGGAGCAACTCCTATTCAGGCAATGCTTAAAGCTGATGGGAAGTTTGAAGGTCGTACCGCAGGACGAACTCCTGACTGGCATGATAAAGCTCCTAATGAAGAACGTGATATTGATGAATATGCAGAGGCACGAGCCAAGAAAGCAGAGAATCGTCAATTTGGATATAAAGAAGTTGGCGGGGCTATGAATAAAACATGGATGGGAGACTTAATGCAAAAAGGATTTTCTAGTCCAGTTGTTAAAGAGGTAAGTGCTGACGGTACTAAATTATGGTTTCTACAAAATGGTGTAGATTACGTAGCTGATCTAGGAATGAACGGTGTTTTAGCCATCGAAAAGGCTACTTTCAATACTACTAGACCAGAACGTCCTAAGACTCCTATTGACAATACACCAGCAGTACTAGATATTACCGAGGATATTTAATATGCCAGTCCGAAAAAAGGATGGTAAATGGTATTGGGGTGGACAAGGCCCATTCAATTCTAAGAAGAAAGCCGAAGAAGTTGCTCAAGCTGCTTATGCTTCAGGCTATACAAAAAAAGGGTGGTTAACTAATCCTCGTGGTTCTACAGACAGTAATAAATACGAAGATGCTGCTGAAGAAGAACGTCAACAAGGTTTCCGCTATCGAAAAGGTATGGGTGGTTGGGGACGAGGTGGTCAGCAAGAAGGAACCAAACCTACTATTCCACGCAGTAAAAATAGAAAACTAAAAAAAGACATGGCTTCAGGTTATGGTTCAGGATTAAATGCTCAAGGTGACTCATTAAAACGTGGTGCTTATTGGGATCAAAGAACCAACAATAAAAAGACAGGGAATAAAAAAGAAGAGCATGAAGAAAGTGCTGTTCAAAAATTCCTGAAGTATGACCAAGGTAGGAGTATTAATCATCCTTCATATCCTCCAACACATAGTGGTCTACTTGGCCCTAAACGTATTGATTGGAAAAAGAAACATAAGACTCCTATTGATAACACTCAACCTACAGAATTTGTAGAGAAGAACGTTCAAAAACAAGTTGATTTATTTGAGATGCCTGATTTCTGGATATCTAAATTTATTGATATTGCTCGACAAAGAGGTTTGGCGGTTATCTTAAAAGAGGCTGAAGATGAAGAAGAGAAATCTCCACAAGAAGATTATGAATTAATTGATGTGAATGAAGAAGTTATAGATAAACCCGCAGGAAAAGGTGATGCGTCAGGAGGAGTAGTTCAATGGGATACTGAAACAATGGGGCCAATGCCTAAAGATAAAGTTCCAATACATAATCCTAGTGAAGCACCTGAAGGAACTAGACTTATTGAAGGGCCGAGAGGCGGTTTCTATTATACAGGTGATCCTGAACAACTTAACAATCCAGAATATCATGAAGCTGGTCAAAAATTTGATATGATATCTGAAAAACTAAAAACTTTTCATGAAGAAAATATAGCTCCGTTAATAGCAAAAGAAGAGAAGGCTCGTTCAATAGTTATGGATGCTCAGAATAAGCTGGCTAATGCATTTAGTTCAGAGGAACTCCTTGAGATTTATAATAATGAAGAACGTTATGACGAAGTTATAAAAGATTTTCCAGAAATCCCTGAAGCTGAAGCCGCATATGATGATGCTCAAAATGCTAGATATGAAGCGGGATTTAAACAAGAAAAATTAATGAATCAAGGTGTTGAGCAGTTACTTAAATTATTTAGTTCTAAACCTATAGTAGAGGGAGTTGAAATAGATATGAGTCCAACTGTAAAATTAAATCATGATGAATTTGAGGTGGACGGAGAAACACATTATATACGTAATAGTTTTAAATTTCAACAGCATGTACAGATAGAAGCTAGGGAAGATTTTGATAATTCTCCAGAAGGAAAGCAATTTAAAGAAACTTTTAAAAAGAATAATCCAGATGCTAATCCTGACGAGGTTTATAGTACTAAGCAATATCAAGCTTTTGAAAAAGCAATAGAGAAAGCTCAAATTGACGACCTAAATTTAGGTGGTTTCTATCTGCCAAGTCAGCATAATATTACTCTAAATCCTCATTTGGTAGCTGCTTTATACGGTAGTGATGATACTAAATTTTTTGATGCAATGCATACCATTACACATGAAATGGTACATACAGCATCGCATGGGGAAGGGAAGCGAGATAAAGTAGAAATGGTAGAAACTATGGCGGATAATATCGGGACAGTTAAACATGTTAAAGCTAACGGTATAGTTAGCCCTTTTAAATCAGTTACAAATAAAATGAATCATGTTACTGCTAAACATTTTGCTACTTTTATGGAAGAGGCTCCAACAGAAGCAATAGCCCATGTTATATTAACTAATAGATATGGGCGTAATGTTAAAGCATCTTCAAGAGAAGAGGCTGCTAATATAGATCATTTAACCTCTTCTACAGGTTATAATCATGTTATGCCAACTTTTGCTCGATGGGCATTAGCAAAACATAATGACAGCCCTAAAGCTGCTCGTAAAGCAATTGTTAATTTATTACATGAAAAGGATACTGACAAAGTTTTTAATGACTTTCTTCATTATATGGCAGTTGGGACACATGCTAATAGTGATGAAATGGTAGCTGCTCAAGCAAAAGCTTCGGGAAACCAAGAAGTAGAAGCTTCATTAAGTGCCGGTGCATGGAATAAATATCAAGGTAATATAAATTTGGATGGTTTTGAACAGGGGCAATTAAAACAGTATCATGCAGAAACTAGTAAAGCACCTACTTCTATTGACCCAGAAGATTATATCAAGTATAATAAAGAGACATTTAAAACTGTTCCTGATGATACAGATTTTAAATGGTTACTTTATGGGGAGCGTGACTAATGGATAAAATATCAGAAGCAGCATTTAAAGGGCTTATAAAAGTTTATGAAAAGAAAGGGTATCTTAAATTTGTAGATTTTTATGCTAAAGCTAGACATGTGTTATCACCAAAGGAACAAGCATTACTTTTATCGACTATCGATTCTCTACGTCAACCGTGGAATACTGATACATCAACAGACCTTTTAAAAGAAGGTGATGGTGGGGGATTCGGTGGAACTGTAGCAACATCTGCTGATTCAGGGTTCTTTACACCAACTTATGGTAGTAATAAGAAGAAAAAGAAGTATGGACAAAAAGCTATACCTTCTCAGAATACACCTACTTCAAATGAAGCCAACCTTAAAAAGGCGTTGGATCAACGACACATGGAAAACGATACTCCTAAAGTATCAGAGTTTCCATCGGAAATGGATAACACGGCTGTAGAAGCGGAACAGGAGTTTGTAATGCAAGTAGAACAACTTAAAGATGGTGAACGAAAGGATAAACGCTCTAGAGAATCAGCTATCTCTGATAGTGTCGATCCATCAGCAGCAACAGTATCATTAAAGAAAGACCTTGACACAATCATAGAAGAGGTGTATCATGGTCGTACAACAAGCATACAAAAGATAATGCATTTATTAAAAGATGATAACACATAATTTATGCCCTAAATGTAATGGGGCAATGTACTTGAATTCAGATAAAGATTTACTTTGTATGATATGTGGGAAAATTATTTATTTAGAGATTAGGAGGGATTATGATTCCAGAACAGGCAAGATCAGAGATCGTAAGAAAGAGACAACTAGGGACGACATGGACAGGAATAGCGAGATGGTTGGCGGAGACATATGGAATAGAGGTACATCGAACCACGGTTCAAAGGTGGTACGACAGGGAAATCTTTTCAGAAGAAATAGCTGACGCTGTTCATGATTTGGATGGTTCAGATAGAATTAAGCTAGATAAAAAGCTTCAAACTTTTAAAACAGAAGCGGTATATTGGAAGAAACTATATGAACAAGCAATTAAAAATCAAGTTAAACATGAAGTTTTTGATGATTCGATACGGAATCTTGCTCCCGCAATTCGTGCTGTGGCGATTCCTAAACCTAGAAAGGTTCAAGGACAGGGCAGGGAGCAAACTGTGGTCGCTCCGCTTTCGGATACACATGTTGGTGATAAAGTTGAACTCGACCAAATGGTCGGATTAAATGAATATAGTATAGATATCTTTAACAGACGATTATATGGATGGGCTAATCAACTACTTCAATTGGTTGAATTAAGAAGGAAAGCATCTCCTATCAACAAGTTAATTATTCCCATGCTAGGTGATATGGTTAGCGGAGATATACATGAAGAGTTAGCACGGAGTAATATTGACAACTGTATGGGGCAGATGATTAGAGGAGCAAACTTAATATCTCAAGCTTTAATGTTCTTTGCTCCACATTTCTCTGAAATAGAAGTTCCTTGTGTTGTAGGTAATCATGGTCGTATGACTAGAAAACCTCCAATGAAAGACAAGTATATGGATTGGGATTATATGTTATATCAATGGGTTGCTGCATTTTGTAGGGAACAAAAGAATATTAAGTTCCATATACCAAAAAGTTATGCTACAACCTTTAATGTGTATGATCGTAAAGTTCTAATTATGCATGGAGATTCAATTAATGGGGCAGGATCAGGCACAGCAATCACTAATAGTATTTCAAAGATGCGTTCCGTGTTTGAATATAAAAGAGTATTGGCTGAAGAACTTGGGGTTGGAGGTGACTTACCAGACAACTTTGATTCTGTTATGATGGGACATTTCCATAGAGTAGATGAAATAGATATAGGAACAGGTGAGATACATATATGTGGAACTATGAAGGGTGGAGATGAATTTGCATTACAAAGATTAACGGCAATAACAAGACCAAAACAGATTGCAACATACTGGCATCCACAATATGGATGTATTGGAAAAGAGGTTTTATACCTAAACCGTTATGACGATAGTAAAGATTCTTTTACGGATGTATTACCTGATGTATGGATTAAGAATTAAAATACAGGAAATTTCGCTTTACGTAGTATAATTATATTATAGGGGGATGGCTACTGCATGGCACAAAATACTCGACAGATTGTAATGAATATTTCAAAACAAGCCTTAGAGAAAGTTTTAACAAACTTAGCTCAAAAAGCTTATAAAGATTCAGAAGATAATCTCCCAATACAAGATGTTAATACAAAATCAGATGTACAAAGAACACGTTTTTATAATGCAACCGGTACAGGAATTAATTACGGTTTTGATCATCCTGTAATGGATTCAATAGAAAACGGTAGGCTAGCAGAAAAGATTACAGGAACTTATAAACAGAATGTTAGTAGTCATAAAAGAAGAACAAAAACTAGGAATGTACGTGTTAGAAAACATATACGTACCTATAAAAATCAGAAACCCGTCTTAATGCCTGATGGGAATTGGGCAATAGTAGATACTATTCCAGCGGTTCAAGGAACAAATTTTCTAGAGATAACCGCAAATAAATGGTTTTCTGAATCTAATATAGCAGAAGAACTTAAACTTAACTTGGAGAGGTAAGAAAAGAATGGCGAATTTAAATGTAACAAAAGAACAGGAATATATTGTGGCTAGACATTCACGAATGGTAGGCAAAGTATTAGACTTAGTAGAGGCATCATTACCTGAAGGGACTCAATGTGAGAAGTTTAAAAAGCTAATTCAAGTTCCTTTATATGACTTTAGGAATGATATACTACGTTTATCGACAGGGGAAGTACCCCCTATAGACGATTAACGTTAGGATTTTTCTATAATAATAGTATAATAATATGTGGTTAATCTATAAATCACAAATAGATTTCTAAGATAATCTGATGGTCGGATGGCTAAGACCAACCGTTAGAGCAACAATAAATGGAGGTGACCCAATGTCAGACGAAATAATGACAAGAGTGGAGAAGCAAATGGAAGGAACTAACCTTGCTTTAGCGGCAGTCGCCGAGGTATTACAGAAGATGGATTCTCGCTTTGCAGCCGATGATGAGGCTATAATGCAGAAAGCTGAACAAGAAGCAGCTAATGAGGAACATACAGCACTAGTTAAAGAGATAGCTAGCGCAGTTTTTTCTGTACTCAAGGAAGATAACGGTATGGATGTAGATGGTACTAAGGTAAACAATGCCTCAAGTACTGGAAAGTCCGCCGGTAATGCCGATGACTCTGAGAAAAAGGCAGCTATTGATAGTAAGACTGAAAGCGTTCAGGCAACTATTCAAGCTATGCTTAAAGAAGATGAAGAAGAAGAGGACGAAGAAGCTATAGAAGGGGCAAAATACGCCAAGAAAGGCGAAGAGGATTACCCTTTGGACGAAGAAGAGAATGAAGAAGAAGCAGCAGAGATGAGAAAGGAAGGAGAAGATGACGAAGAAGATGATGACGAAATGTCAGAGATGAGGAAAAGATTGAATGACCTAAAGAAACAGGTTGCTTCATATGAGGCTAACATGGAAAAAGCCATTCAAACTGAAAGCGAAGACAGGTTGCGTAAAATGGGTTTCCGAGAGGAAACTTCTCTACAAGGCCCTAAACTGCTTGATCGTATGGGAGTCGATGGAACTACGCCTATAGCTAAGTCCGTTGAAACCGGTGATACTGTTGAGCAACTAATGAGTCTTTCTTGGAAAGAACTAAGAAATCTGCAAGCCGATATTGAAATGGGCAACACAGATGGAGTTCCAAGAGAATTAATAAACTAATAAAAAATAAATTATAGGAGGAATGAGTAATGTCAAACCCATCACTTAGTGAATATGTAGCACAGTCTCAACGTGGTTTGTATCAGAGCGTTTTTGGCCCTGAGTATATGATGAAACAATCATATTTCACAGTCGATACCGCAACTGGTATTTTTAATACTACGTATGGACGAAAAGTATGGCAAGCTTTAAATAACCAAACTCGTTTCTTCAATGCCATTCCCAGAACAGTCTGGGGAAACACAGCTGGTTGGAGGGTAAGGACAGACCGAGGGTCTGGACGATCCCAGCCTGTCACAGAAGTAGGAACCCTACCAACTGTAGATGTCTCTAATATTGAAACGGTATCGAGCTTGCCTCGTATCGTAGCAACCACTTTCGGAGCATCGGTAAAGTCCGTCTTTACTGCACAGCTTGAGGGTGGCGTTGGAGATGTGTTGGCGTTGGAAAATGAGAATGCCCAGCTTGACCACATCAAAGAAATTAATGAGGAGTTGTTAGCCCCCGCAGCAATGATTACATCTGCCGGTTCAACAACAGCCTTTACAGTTCCAGCATCTATGGCATCATCTTTTAAAATTGGTGACACCGTAGCACAATACGACCTTTCAGCAAATAACTGGATAACAGCTGAGGTAGGACGAACAGTCTCGGCTGTCAATACTACTACCGGTGTCGTGACTTTGGCAACAGGTACAACCTTTGCCGATGGTGACGGAGCAGCTATTTACAGTAGAGCTGGAATGACATCACTTGATGACGTAGTAGCAGAGGACGGTCAAAACTTTATTGGCGGTACTCCTAATGCTAACTTCGCAGCAAATGGTGGTATCCGAGCCTACGACCTTACCTTTGGAGGTAGGGCATCAGGACAATGGAACGCTTCTTCTAATGTCAGCATGAATGCTGGTGTCGGACGAAACCTCACCCTTACTTTGCTTGATACAGCAATTCAGAATATCAGGCAGAATGGTGGTGAGCCTAAGTTAATACTACTTGGTCACGACCAGTACTTTAACTTGGAAAGGTTGCTTAACAGCAATCAGAGGTATATGGGACAGGAAGAGTATCAAGTGGGAGTCGGTTCTGAAAGAACTTTCCCCGGTACACGAACTGGACTAGTCCTCGCTACTTACCAAGGTATACCAATTCTACCAGATGCGGATGTGCCAAAATCAGTAGCAGCGGCTGATACCGTTCTAGGTTCAAACATCTATGTGCTTGACACAGACTACATGGAAATTGCCATAGCGCAACCCACGCAGTATGTAGAGAACAGAGATTACTTCGCCGCCAATGCACTTGTTGTTAGAGGTCTACTCTACACAATGGGTGAAATGCGATGCAGGAATATCTGGGTACAGTCAAAGATTGGCGATTTGAACGCCACATCCTAGTACTAACTTTGAGGGGTGAGGGAGAAATTCCCTCCCCCTCTCTTTCATTTTAAATACAACGAGGTAAATTATATGTCCAACGAGAAAGAGGTTGTCATTAATTTGGCAACTTACATGGAACGGTTGGATGCATACATAGAAAGTCAAACAACATTGAATGCAACATTGAGTGGAAGAGTAGAAAAAATACAAGACAATGTAAACGAAATGCAGATTTGGAGATCGAAAGTATTAGGAGCGAAAACCGGACTAGTAGCTGTTGGACTTCTTATATTGCATACGTCAGCCGTAATGATAAGTTTTATAGGAATAGCCCATTTCGGTTTCGGCGATTAATAAGGAGAATTAATTAAATGAGTGATAACATACGACATACTGATGCAAGAGAATGGGACGTAGATTCGTCAACTAGACAATCTGTTCATCCAATGACACGGTACGTTCCTTTCCAAGAAACCCTATCAACAACAGCTCAGACTCTTGTAACAGCGTCTGCGGGGTTACCAGCTGTTAACCTAGTTAAAAATCCTAGTATTGAAGGAACTGATGTTGGTGAATTTACAGCCGTAGGTTCAGCAATCGCTAGAAGTTCTGCTCAAGCAGCTTCTGGAAGCAATTCCCTCTTAGTAAATCCCGGCAACTCAGCTGGGGGAGAAGGATTTTATTGGAGTATTCCAAACGTTCCCTTCAATATAGATGTTCAATATATTACTGTTCAGGCTGAAGTACGAGGTGCTTCTGCTTCTGGAGATGTGGCTATCCTGATTACAGATAATGAAGCTGTTTCTGCTTCACATTCAGTCTTAGCAACATCCGCAACTACAAACTTATCAACGAGTTTCCAACGGATTACAGCAACCTATGCTGTTCCAGCTTCAACAAATACTACACAGTACTTAATGAAAGTCTTATCCGTTGCAAACCATAATATTGACTTCTATGTCGATAAGATTATGGTTGAAGTACGAAATGATAATGCTTTATCTACTTACCTAGATGGAAGTTTAGGTGTAAATTATTCATGGACAGGTACAACAAACCTTTCAGTTTCTAAGAAGAAGTCAGATTTGTCTGTCATTAAAGGTGTTAAAATAACAAATCAACATGCTACTGATCCAGTATATATAGCATTTGATACTGTGGCATCCACCAGTACGGGTATACGAGTTTCAGGAGCATCTACTTTTGAAACTGGAATGCCAGCCTTGGATTTCCGAGATTACGTATCAATAGTAGCTGGGTCAGGAACCCCAGCAGTACACGGAGTTATTTGGGGAAGTCACTTCTAAGGAGTTTATATGACAACACTATTTCAAGAAGCGTTGTTCTCGACAAAGAAAGGAATTGATTATTATCAATTTATGGAAGAAGACTCTACTATTACTTTACTGGAAAAACAACAAATTGGACGTACATCCCTAGAGAAAATTGCAAAAGGATTAGATGAATATTTACGATTGTTTAAAGCTGGGATCGCATCTAAAGGAGAGATTCTTACGCTGGCTCGTGCTTTCCCCAATAATGATCAATTTCAAGTCGCTGCAAAGGGTCTTGATCCTGATAGCGTTATTGTGGTTGGTGGCCCAGCATCAGTAGAAGTTGTAGATAGGGAAGGTCATATGATTACAACAGGGGCATTAGAAGACGCCTTTGAGAATTATATGGGTAACTTCCGTACCCGAAATGCTATGGTATTACATTCCGATGTTCAGGTTGGATGGGCATTACCATGCTATATAACTAAAGGTGGACAAATCTTTAAGAGTGGTGTAGATGATAAAGGATTGTTTTTTATTACTGAATTAAGAGATGATACAAAGATATCAAAACGAGTCGCTGAACAGATTAATGATGGTAAGTTACGTTCTTATTCCATTGCCGGGTCAGCAACTAAGACGCAAAATATGGAGAAGGGTTTACAAAAGTATCTTCAAGTAGATGCAATGGAACTGGCAGAGGTAACTATCTGTGAACAGGGAGTTAATCAAAGTGCTGGATTCGATATAATAAAAGGACACAGCACTCCGAACCATTCCTGCGTTGACGGTAGCTGTCTTATATCTATAGAAAAACAAGGTGGAAGGATAGAACAAGAAGAATCAGGATATCGTCATGCTACTGATCCAGAATTAGAAGCTAACATCAAATGTGGAACATGCCAATTTTATACGGGCGAGGGATGTTCTATAGTAGTAGGAAATATTGAAGAGAACATGTGGTGTAAATTATACGCAACTCACGAAGAAACTACACCCGATCAATTTAATAATGATAGAGGCCCAACAAAAGTAATTGAGGTGACACTAATGGCAAATGATAAAGGTGATATAGATTTTAAAAAGTCTTTTGACGCTTGGATGAAAGCAAATATTGAATGGACTACTGAAGGTAGTGGTATGCAATTGCAACGAGATTTTGGTTTGGTAAAGGCAGATGATGATGAACCATATTCTGAAGAGTATTTGAAACGATATGGACATCGAGAACGATCTAATAAAATGTCAAAAGCTGATGATCGATATAAAACTGATGCTAATGATGGAGCATCTTTTCCGACACTCGTAAATTATGAGGGACGGGATGCAGAACATCATCAGTTACTAAGAGAGTATGGATTCCCTTCAGAGCAACCGCCTGAAGGAATGCGATACACTCCAGTTGTGGAAGTGGAAACAGATATGTTTGGAGTACCTATACATCACAAACCACCGTGGGTTACTAACGAAGCTGGAGAACATTTGGGAAGTCGTTTAAATGAAGACTCTCCGGGTTATACTAAAGTAACAAAAGCATTTTTTGATTGGATGGATAAGGAGAAAGATAAAGATTGAGACGAATAATTAATACCATCGGACGATGGCTACACTCCCATTATAACGGGAACGATACTATTGAGTATTGGGAAACCATCGAACACGTTAAACCAAAATCAAAAAAGTTCTATGATCCTTTCAACAAAAAGGACAGTTGGTATTAATAGCCTAGGAGGTAAGCACTATGATGGGAAAACTTAGACCACAGATATTTCTAGCAATTATGGTATTAGGAATACTAGCAGGATTTGGAGCGATGAATGACTATCCAGAGATCGCTACAGGTACAATTGGTGGGATAATTGCTCTGGGTATGAAAGTATTAGAGAACGAATAATGACTTCTTTCACTCCAGATACAAACAACGATTGGAAAGATCGTCAGGTATGCAGTTGTAAAATTCAAGGACAATGTATGTGTTATGCACTACAAGAATGTTTGTGTGGATTAGATTGTGTATGTGAAGATTGTGATGACATGCAGACATTTTTAATAGTTAACGAAGAAGATATAATCCTTGCGGAAGGATCAGACGGATGTCCATGTGGTGGCAATTGTCAATGTGGACAACTTGATATAAAGGAGGAAGTAACATGAACATAGTTGCAATAATGAATATGGCAATGATGTATTTTAAATTAAACTCAGGACAATCTGCCCAAGCTAGATACGTATTTAAAGAGGGTATGGATGTAATTTCAGTTATTGCCGCAGCTACTAAAGATAAAAAGATTACAGCTGCTGAGAAGAAAGCAGTAGTGAAAGAACTAAGAGAGTTTAGTAAGTCAGCAATTGATTTGTTAGACGGCATTAAAATCCCTGAGTAATAAAGATTGGCTTCGCTCCTATAGAGATGTAGGGAATAAAGGTTACTGCGTAATTTGTGGGACACTAACTACCATGATGGTAATTGATACCCAACGATATCTCTGTTCAGGGTTTGGAATGGGGGGATTTAACCCCGGTTCTGATGCATTCTGCTTAGATAAATACAAAAATAAGTATACAAATTAGACTTGATAAGAACAGAGGTATTACCTAAAAACTGTAAAAT
>Ga0098044_1001044_pt1 | contig 14443 bp, 19 predicted proteins | sample 10_taG_FD_75053 | JGI IMG/M metagenome (GOLD analysis project Ga0098044, IMG submission 75053) | Marine viral communities from the Subarctic Pacific Ocean - 10_ETSP_OMZ_AT15264 metaG | ecosystem: Environmental > Aquatic > Marine > Oceanic | place: Pacific Ocean | collected 2015-01-16 | reverse complement strand
AGCAGAGGCTACGTTACTATATACTGTTGCCATAATACCGTCCTTAAAATTAGCCCGTCCTCAACTGTACAAAAGTACCTTCAGTTGGGCGATTATTAAAATTACTTCCAAGGATTCTTACTATCAAAATCCTTAATCAAAGTATCCATAACCTTATCTTCAAAACTTTTATTATCATCATTAGATTGCCCTGAAGGCATCACTCCCATTGGTGATGGTACTTGTTGGGCATTCTGTGTTTGACGAAATTCAGGACTAGGAGAAGGTGCAGCATTAGACTGGTTACCTCCGCCTTGTTGTATCCTATATAATTGAACAAGATTATCAATATTAAGAGATTTTGGATTTGACATTTTTTGCATGAAATCTTCAACTTCTGTATCACTCATACCATAAGCTCCCATAACATGTTCTTTGATTTGATGTTTTTGCTGACTTTTGAATTGCTGAGCTTCGAACCTTGCGGCTTCTTCTCTTTTTTCAGAGTCTATTTTATCAAATCTATCTTGCATAACAGCTTGGTCATATTGAGTTTTCAAAGTATTGTATTCAGCTATATTGTCTCTCCAATCATCTACTTCATCTAAATACCTAGCGCTTTCACTAGCAGGGTCAGCATAAGCTTCTTCTCTATTAAAAGTTCTAGGTTTTCCAGGTTTTTCTGGTGGAGGAGGAAAAGCTTCAATAGGATTATCTTCAATGACTGGAGCCTGCTCTTCAGCGACTACCTCTTTAGATACCTGGGCTAAATTATTTCTCAAACTTACGTTTTCGTTTTTTAGCTTATCAGCAGTTGATTGCCAATATTGATATCTTTTTTCATCATTAGATTCTAATTGTCCTTGCTCTTCAATAGCAGGTTGTCCTTCTTGAGGAGCTGCTACGTTCTCTTCACCTTCTGTTCCTGTGGTAAAAGCACTTTCAACACTACTACCAGAATCCTCATTTGAGCCAAATACCGCTTCTTCTAAAGTTTGGTATTCCTGCTTACCCTCTTGAGGGGTTTCTGTTTGTACATTTTCTTGTGACATTTATTTCTTACTCCTTTTAGCTGCTCCTTTTCCACCAGAAGGAGGTGAGCCTAGTTTAGTTGTTGCCTCTTTTATTCGAGACTTTACAGTGGATAAGCTGTCATCGAGTCTTTTTTCATAAACAGTCCCTGCTGCCTTAGCTTTATTGCTAACACTACCAAGTTCTCCTTTAAATTTCTCAACTTCAACTTTCTTTCTAAGGTTAACTGCTTCTCTATCTCTAGATTGCATGTCTCCCTTAAGTCTTTTGATTTCCTCTTCTTGACCCTTAACCTGTTGTTGTAATTTCTGTATTATATCGATTCTTTGTAATACTCCTTCCATATCAAATATTTCAGTTTTCTTTAATACTTCTTGTCTATCTATCAATCCTTTAGAAAATGCATCCATATAGAATTCAAGTTCTGCATATCTATTAGATGGTAAGGTAGAGCCTGAAACTACTATAACATCGTATTTCCCTATAGTTATATCATTAAAAATCTTTATTTCTCCGCTTTTATCATCTACAAGTTTCTTATTTATTACATATTCAGACATAGAATTATTAGGTTGTACAACTCTAAATACCTTTTCACTTGTATATAATTGCTGCATTAAAGGAATTGCTAATTGCCCAACTCTTGTTAAAGCAGCCTCTACATCAGCTAATTTAGACTTCATTTTCCTTTGCCCGAATTCATCTATACTGATAGTAGCTTTATATGTTTGAGGCGCAGCTTGACTATTCCCCATCATCATTTCATATAATCCTAATGCATGGTCAATATCATTTTTAGCCGATTGCTCATTTTGATATAATTCATTAGGAAGAGGTGTGGGCTGAACTGGCATTGGAGCTCCATCTGTAGGGTCATAGGGGATTGCAACTCCTGGTTGAGCCCACTTTTCCTCAAATTCTTTCATATCAACACTACCTTCTGGTACTAATATTTTTGTATTAGTACTTGTTGTAGCATGAGCTATTATCAAAGAGCGTGTTTTATTTATATATTCTTGTAATGGTTTTATAAGCCTTACATCAGATACTGGATAAGGTGTTCTTGTATGAATATTCATAATTGGAACTACAGGATACTGGTCTATCGGAAGAATCCTTGAATATAGCAAACTATCACCTATAATAACGCATTGCTTTATTCTAGTCATAGTAACCTTAACCACCTCTATTTGACCCTCTTTAACTAAATCTTGATAAGTTAATTCTTGCAATTCTACTTTTATAGGGCCTTCTTCTTTTCTTATATCTATAGACTTTTTATCATATCCAGCTTGTTCCATTTGAAGAATCTCTTGCTCAAATGCCTCCTTAGCCTTCATAACTAATTGAGCATAAATAGCTGCAGCTTTCTCTGCATTTGGAATTAACTGACCATTAATCTTATAGGCCTTTTGAGACAAATACTTTTGTATTTCATCTTGTTTTATTAAATCTTCTTTTCCTGAGAACTTTTCAAAAATCCTAAATTCTTTAGTATGTATTTTATAATATCTTTCATAACCCCTTATATACTCCTGATTATTAACTCTACCGACATCTTCTGGAAATTGAACTTCACCATCATCTTCCCTGCCTGTTCCAGGAGCATTCCAGTCTTGAGCATTACCATAAGCTCCTTTACTGGTAGCATTTTCAATCTTTTCTTTATACATAGGCCAAAGTTTTTTAGCCTGTTCTTTAGTAAACAATTTAGATATTATAACATTTTCTGCATCGTCAAAAAGCTTATGTCGACTATTGGGGTCAACATATACATCTAGCGGGTCAACATCATGCATACAAACTTCGCCTTTACCCATATCCATCATAGGGTCTTGATATATCTGCATATACCCAACACCCATCACATAATAATCGTCTACAGCTTGTCTTATAACACTTCTTCCATCAGAAACATCATACATATAAGCAAGTAAACTACTAAGTACTTGAGCTATCTTATTATCAGAATCCTCTCTAGGAGCGCATCTAAATGATGGTCTATTAGATGTTAACATAGCTTTTGCGGATTCAACAGCAGGATGAACTCTATTTATAACTATAGGAGCTTGACCTCTGGATTCTAATACCCTTTTTTGTTCAGAAGACCATTGCCTACCTAATCTAAATTCTTTATCTTCCTTGGCATGTTGAGCCCAAGTATCCCTTTTAGATGAATATTTGTCAAATAACTCTAAGGTTTCATTTACCACATCATGTTTGTCGTCTTTTTCACTATATGCCATCTGCTTAATTTACGAACTATAATGTCATCCAATCAAGACTTTTCTTTGGATTTCTCCATTCATCTTCAGATAATCGCTCAAATTTCTTGCTTCTACAAGGCTTTGCGCCATCCAATGCTGTCCAAATAGAGTCCATTATATCATCATGTTTTCCTTTTGGGTAAGATAAAAACTCTGCTTGAGCATGAGTATCTTCAGCTCTAAAGTAAAAAGTACCCTTAGCAAACAAAGGGACTAAAGATAAAAGTCTTTCTGATTTAGCATTTCTTGGTTTTACCCCAGCTTCTAATCCTGGAATATATAGTCCATCCTCCTTCATTAATTCTCTAACTGCTGTTCTTAGTGCCTCTTGATAACCCACTGTTTCAATTTTAATCCTACGAGGTCTAAATTTCTTAAATGTATCTATTATCATTTTTGGTTGTTCTGCTGGGGATATTCTATTTCTATAAATATCTAAGACATATTTATTATTTTCATTATCAATAGCAATAGTGGAGATAACAAAATAGTCAGCCCTAGCAGACAAAGAGCTTGCAGGGTCAACTCCAGTATATAATTCAACAGGTTTAATCTTTTCATTATCTTTATCTCCTGCATTTTGTATTAAACAATTCTGCCCTTGAATCCTTTTATATTCCCAATTATGTATTTTTATCCATGCTGGCTGGAAGGGAGCATCGTCAGGAGACTGAGCTATATTCATATATTCTTGAAAGAATCCATTAATATTACCAACAGACTTAAATTCTTCTTTTATAGATAAAATACGTTCCTTTGGAAATCTTTCAGGCCAAATACTTTTTTCATCGTCATTCCATATAGCAAACCATAGTACATTCCAAGCACTTGACTCCTTTGCCCAACACAAGAAACAATCCTCCGATATAACCGTCCCAATCATAGCTATTTTACCATCATCTGATAGTGAGGGTATTACTGCCTCTGTTAACCATTTCCTATTTTTAGCCCTTGCATCTGGAGTAAAAGCATTTAACTCTGATTCAAAGTCATCTACTATAATTAAGTTAGGACGAGTATCTCCTTGTAGGAATCCTCTAACTCTTTGTCCAGTTCCTACAGCCACAATTCTTGTTCCATTAGCAAGTATAATATCTGTATGTGTCCATCTTTGTGCTGTATTTGGTCCCATATCTCCAAATATACCTCTAAATTCTTCACTAAAAGACAAATGATATTTAATCCTAGACAGGAAGTTTATAGATTGTGCTTGTGATTCTGATATAATAACTATAAATAAATCTTCTTTACTGGTTTTAAATGCTGCCCTCCATAATGGATATATAAGTGTAGTTACTGTTGATTTAGCAGTTCCACGAGGCGCTGCTATTAGAACTCTCTTTTTCTCTTCATCTGCTAGATATTTATATATATCTGTATGAAATGGGGGTGTAGTCTTCTTTAAAGCAGTAGGAAAGCAATGTTTACCAAATAAAGCCATATTATTACGTAACTTCTTTAAAGCCTGTAATTGTTCATATTTTTCCTCAAAATCCATTATTTTTTATCTTCCAGTCCCATTAACCCTGGTGGAACAGCTCCAAAAATAATCTTATCAGCAGCCTTTAATTGCCTAGCTCCTCCAAACATAAAATTTCCCTGCGCCTTCATTTTCAGAGTACTTCTACTAAGGGAAAAAGGTAATTTTCTTATTAATGATTGGGCATAAGGACTATGAGCTCTATATTCACTTAATACAGAGCTTTTCTCAGAACCCTTTGTAAACCATCCATTATGCCAATCTCTAAATCCTTTCTTAACATTAAGATTTGCTTTACCTAAAAGTCTATTTGCTCCAGAGGCAAGTGGTTGTTTATATATATGATTAGTATTATTCATAACACTTGGAAACAGTCTATATCCAAGGTCTCCTTGAACACCATGCTTTAATTCATGTACAAGTGTTGTCCAGTTTCCTCGATTTACCCTCGAAGGGTCAACAACTACATAACCAGTTGGATTCTGCATAAAATGGGCTCTTTCTGTAATAGAATGCCCTCTTCTAGGAGCTACTTGAATCCAAGTACCTATAGCAGAACGGTTTATTTTCCTAAAGGTAATGGGAGTCATATCAACTGAAGAATTAATATTTGTATTATAGAGTTTTCTTAATTTTACAGGGTCTTTCAGTTTATCAAGATATGGAGTAAACATATCCTTTCTTATAAAATCTCTGGCCTTATTTGGGTCGGCCTCCCATAACTTTTTAAATTTTTCCACTTTTGAACTAGGAATCGTTTTGTTAATATTTCTACTATAATGATTACCCCAAATATCCCATAAAGACCTTAATGCAATTCTTTTATTTTGAGGTGGTTCAAGATGTAGATTGGCGAAATTGTTATCGAAAAATTTCATTTCCCCTTTATATCCTTCCTCTATATTTCTTACAAATTTATTAAACGATTTATCCGTTAAAAGTTGATTTTTAAGATTTTTTTTAGATGCATCGATATAGCCAGTAAAAGCTTTCTGATATTCAGGCATAGCGCTTTTATTTTTATATATTTGATAAGAGTTTTTACTAATTTTAACCTTAGGCGTAAACTTAACATTTTTAGCAACTTTATAACCTTCGCTAAATTCCTTTTTAAAAGGACTAAGAGTTTTTGCCAACTTTGGAAATAATACCCTACCACTTATAGAAGATTGTACTGTTAATGGTAAACGATAGAACTGTTTAGCCATTTGCATTGCTTTAGCTTTAGAGAAACCCATTTTAAGCAATTTCGCAATAATCTTAGGCATCTTTGTCCTCCTTTATAGTAGTTTTAGTAGCAATCAATTTATCCTCAGTTTCTCTTAACTCATCAATAAGCTTAACATTGCTAGTAGATTCTATTTGCTCTGTTGTTTTAACCAAATGCTTATCTTTCATACCATGCATATCTTGAAGATTCTCTATGGCTCTCATAAGATTCGTAACATCTCCTTTTGCTTTAGCTGTTTGAATCGTTTTCTCAAATAAATCAAGAGTGTAATCTTCTGTTAATCCATGTTCACTTAATAACTTTTGTAATTCATCTCTTACCATATCTTTAAACTTCTCCTTTTTCATTCTCCTTTTCCACATTATCTTTTGATTATCACTAGGATTATCGATAACATGGTCTATGGCTTTATTAAAATTCATAGTTTGAGCATAAACCATAGCTAAATTCTTCATAGTTTGACCATTCTGAATAACTTCCCAATTAGTCTTCCCACTAATAGTCGTATTGGACTTACGACCAGCTGCGTTAAGAAGTACAGAGCTGTACTTAGGATTAAAAAAGGTGTAACCATAAGGAAAACGAACATATATGCTAGTAGGCTTATAAATAGATTTGGAGATGACTTTAGCCACGTAGTTGTCATCTGATATCCCATATTCCCCTTCATTAGCTTCTCTCCAGTATTTATACTCTATTTTATCACTATCCGCTTCTTCTTGCCTATAAACCCTGTATACAGTAGGTTCTTTGTCCCCTTTATGATGTATATCAATAGTATACATTACACAACCATTAATTTGTCAACCCTTTTAATTGTAGCTTCATCTGGGTCTGTATGATGAAACTTGTAATATGCCTCTTTCATCGCATTTAAGTCTAAATTGCCTACTTTCTTCAAAAGCTTATCAGAACCTCTTTGTGCAAACATATTAGCTAAAAACATACAATCTGCTTCTTCATCTATCCAATGATGGGGATTCTTACTTATTTGTCTTATATCTTCCTTATCAAATCCCATATTGTACATTCTATTCTTTGCAGTTTGCACCGAATCATCTGTAAACTGATATACGCCTTTAGCAGATGTTGTACTGGCAGCTGCTCCATTATCATTGTCAGATTCTATATGCCTAACAAATCTAGACCATTTGTAGATATTCTCGCAAAAACAATCACAAGTTGAATGGTGTTTATCAACCTTTAATCTACTTTCCTGTCGTTTTATGAAATTAAGAGCTTTTCCTGTAAACATTAAATATAGTCATGCAATTGCGTAGTTTCAGGACCCATTGTGTCTGCTAGTCCTAATAACCCTTTACTAAGACCTTTTAGACCTGTTCCCCAAGCTGCTTGTAGGTCCGCTTTAGCTGCTTGTAGGTCCGCTTTCATCTTTGCATATTTGACATTATCCCCTCCAGCGTATTTAACAGCTTCTTGATTATGCTTTAATATATCCTTAGGGTCTGTGCTTCCATACAAACTTATTTGTTGGGCTTCATCAGATTGTATTCGTTCTGGTGTTCTTCCATACTCATCTGTATCTTCCCATGGGTCCCAAGGATTCATTTCCTCATTAGACAATGATTTATAAGGCCCTGGGGTCATATCTGGATTTAAATTATATTCATCCGTAATATAATTCGTAAAAGGGTTTGTCAACTTCCGAGATAATGATTGTGGACCCCACAATAAACTGCCATCACCTTCTATATCACTGGAAATATCAACCATTATTCAGCTCCAAAGAATTTCCAAAGTGCATCAGGTCCCCAATATTTATTTTGGTCTTCCTCATTCATCTGTTGACTAACCTCGCTATCAGGGTCTAAAACACTTCCACCGCTGGTATCTATATTTTCATCTCCTGCCTTAATAATTGGTTCATTGTTTATTCCTTCAGTTATTCCACCACCACCGCCGCCACGGTTTTGAATAGGTAGGTCATCATACATATACTGTCCTAAACCTTGAGCACCTCTTCTTTCATTGATATATTGCTGATAAGCTTTTTCTGTATTAGGTCCCCACTGACCATCGTCTGTAACGCCTATTGCTCTTTGAATCTCTTTTACTTGGTCCACGTCTCCAAAATCAATATTACCTGTATCAATCACATTACCAAGACGAGAGGATGTATTTCGTGTTACTATACCAGTACCTTGTCCCTCAGGTGTTTCTATACCACTACCTAAAATAGTCTCAGTATTACTATATGGACCTTGCTCAACAGCAGATTCACCGTATTTAAACTCTGAATCATCAGGTGTAAATACCTCTTCTCCCCCTTGTCTAGGTTTTTTCTTAAATGGCGAAAACGGTGAAGGTTTATTATAGCTCCAAGTTCCCGCTAAACCTATAAAAGGTAGCAATTCCAACGCTTCGTTAATTAAAAATTCCATTCTTTCTCCTAAATTATATATTTTACATGTAAATTACCTTATAATTTACGGAAACTAAAGACTAAAAAGCAAACAAAAACTTCCTATAGCCTGTAATTACAGTAACTAGAGCGTAAGTGTTTGTCTTTTATCTATAAATACTATCTATAGCTACTTACTATATACTACTACGTAGTAAAATACACAAAAAAATATATTTTCCTAGTGTTTTTTGAAAAAACATCAAAAATAGTCAAGTTTCCTACCTAACTCGTTGAAAAACAACCATTTACAAAAAGATATAACGAGAATGGGTGTGTGGGATATACATCAAGCACTACCCGTGCGATTTAACGGGCTCAGGGTTGCCGGCCCGTTGAATCGACCACATAGACCGTTGCACTGGGTACTGTGCTTGCCCTTCCCCTTAACACCTTGCGGTGCTTATCTTATTTGTAGATAGGTTCGTTTTATAATAAATATAAAGAAAGGACATTTATTATGTCAACATCTTCAAATAATCCAAAGAAAACCTTAGGCCGATACATCCTTAACACGCTAAAAATCACGCCTGTTAAGGCTGCATCAGGTAAAGGTTTTATGTTGTATCAACCTCACAAAGTTACGGACTTAGAGAAACTGGAACTGCTAGTTTCAGACGTCCCTAACTGGAAGTTGATACCTTCATTTGGCAAGAATCCGACATATAATCCTGATGGGACGAAAAAAGTCACCTCGTATTATATTGGTCATGCCAATTCTGAAAGAGATATGAAAGATATCGATGCATTCGACGGTGTCGAATAGGGCGCATTCGCAATCTATCATCCTTCTTTCACCTGTCCCTGTACACGTTGTGTATGGGGGCAGTCTTTTATATATATGTAATACATAACAGCAGTTGTTATATATATTTTTAATTAGTTTTATTTAGTAACAGCAATTCAATTGCGGAAGAGAGAAACGGTTTACTCAGTAGCCTCATAAGCTAAAGACATCAGGTTCGACTCCTGTTTCCGCAACAATGAGAACGAGGTAAGTGTGGTTGGAGATAGTATTGCGTAAGACAATACAAAGGGGCACCTAAGCGATGGTGTGTGTAGTTCTCATCATTAAACAATAATAAAGACAAAGAAAGGCAAATAATGAAGAATCAATATAGAGTAATTAATTTATTAAGTGGGTTAATAACTATTGTAGATGCAAGAAGTAGTCAAAGAGCTATGCATAAAGGTAGAGAGTATTTTGGAACATCTCAAGTAATAGTTATTTAGTTTACAATAGGTAATCGCGATACCTATTAAAAATGTATCATCATTTATGATTATAATTCATATTATGATGTAAAGATGTCAAGTAGTATTTTATAGAGCGGAGTTTATACATTCTCTGCTCAATATAATTAAATAAACAAAGAAAGAGAGGCAATAATGAAGAAGGTATTTATACCTAAATGGACAAAGAAACAATTCATTGATTGGGCTGATAACAGATTTAAACGTAGTCATAGTCATATGAAGAAGAATCAATTGATAGCAATATTTATTAATACAAAAATCAATTAATAGCTATATTTATTAAAAGAAAGGAGTAATATGAAAGTATTTAAATCAATAAAGAATAACTTTAAGGTGATAGTATTTATTACTAAGATATTTACAATTATGATGAAACTATCACATGCAAAAATAAGGAACTTAAAGGAAGAAAACAAATTATTAAAAGAAGCATTATCGCAGAAATATGAGCAATTGCCATAGGTCAGAATCTTGAAGCGGAAATAATGTCGAATTATTTCTTTTAGGCTTATGGCAATAGATTTAATGAGCAGGTTGTTTCCTATCATAGGCATCCTTTCGCCCTTGTTTCCCGTATAGTTTCACACTCTATGGTTTTTGGGTTTTGCTTTGGGTTTTTACCTGCTCATATTTTAATTAATTAAGACAAATGGAGGTATTATGGAAGAAGAATGGTATAGTGTGTGCTGTAGTGCACCACCTTTATATAATTTAGATATATTAGAAGATATGGATACAATTGGTATCTGTATGAATTGTAGAGAACACACATCATTTGAACAATGGGATAAGGAGGACGATGATGAGTAAAATGGCAGAGTTAGCATATGAAAAAGATAAATATAGTCAAGATGATTATATTGAATGGTTAGAACATAAACTAGAACTTTTAATGGAGGAAAATAAATGACATCGCCAATTAACCATGAGTTATTAAAAAGAGAAAAAAGAAGAAGAAGAATAGAATTTACAGTAATTATAATATTACTATTAATAGGATTTTGCATATATAATGTAAGCAAAGCTAATAACAATAAACAAGAACAAATAATCCTTAAGGAGGAATAAATATGGCAAATGATAGCATAAAAATCAATCTGCTAGAAAATGGTGAGTTTAATTCAAGAGATACAGCATCTAAAACAGTAGGTGACTTAAGAAATGAATTAGAAATACCAGCAAATGCTAATGTAATGGTAGCAGGAACCATCAGACAGAATGATTTTGAACTGGAAGATGGTGCGTTAGTGGCCTACGCTAGTAACAATAAAGTAGGTGGATAACAGATAACTTTAAATGATAACGAGGTCCCAGAGATATACTGGGGAAGGGTGGTGTGAGATATAGGTAATCAGGAGAATGTCCTGCGTGTAGTTATCATTTAATACAAAACGATGGAGGAAATATGTCAGAAATAAATTATTTCAATGGTAGTATTCATATTGAAGCTTATGATATTAATAAATTAGCTGATTTATCTCAAGAAGAAGCAAATAACTTAGCTTGTGGTCCTCAAGATTTATTCTTTGAGAAATTAACTCGTGTAAATAATGAGTTAAGGTATTATGGCATTGAACCTATTGATGTTACTGATAAATGGAATTGGAAACCAGGTTCATATGATAAAATAAAGGAATATTTATATAAAAAGCTTGAATTGAATAAAAAGGCTATGAGTGTAAGCAAGATAATGTTAAGAGCTCACGATAGAATTAACTATATGGGTTATATTCAAAGACAAGCAAATGAAATGGAACTTGAAAAAGCTAATTTAAAAAGATTAGGTGTTGGTAGAGATGTAGACATTGATAAATTTAAAGAAACATGTATTAAATTTGTTGATGAGTTAATAGACAATTGTCAAACAGCTTTTGAATTAACTGAAGAGAAGGTATTAATTGTCCCCTATATATCATTAAATGAAGGTAGGGATGCACGACTTTATTTAGATATATCTTTAAAAGATTTAACTTTAGAAATATATGATGGAAAAGATACTGTTAAATTAATACAAAAAATACCTCTAAATCCACTTCATATTATTATCAGTATGCCTTTAAGACATAGATTGAGTAATCAAAAAACTAAAATAGATGCAGTAGGGTATTGTCAATCAAAAAGTGTGCAATTAACACATCCATATATATCTTCAAGATATAGAAATAGTGATAATTATGGTAGTGTTTGTTTAGATATGTATCACGATGAAATTGAAAAAGCATGTTTAAATAGTAATATGGTAAATTTAGCTGCTACGTTGTTACAATGGTCTCAATATTATAATATTAAAAGAGCAAATCCTTTTAATCAACCTCATAATTCTCATATAGGATTACCTGAAGAATATTCAAAAGAATATAAATCTATTTTAAGCACTGAAAGTGTAGGTAATTCATGTGGTTCTAGACTACACAGAGCTAGTCACGATAAAGGTGAAAGATATTTTGAGATTGACGAAACAATATCATCAATTTGTAATAGTGTTAATTGTTCTTTAAAAAACATTTGTGATATTAGTATGCAAATACAAAAAAGAACAAATAATCTTAGCAATGAATGGGGTTGTCAAATAGAATCTTTTGTAATGATGGTAGCTGATTGGTTATTTGATGAATATGGTGATGCAGGCACTGGAGATTTAAGCGCTATGCAACATCCAATAGAAATGTTAATTGGCAATACTATTTCTTATGCTGAATTGGATGAAGAAGAATATAAACTTAAAGTAATTAATAGACTATTATGGTATTATGCATCATCTAGTAATCAAAAATTTGATGTATATGTCTATAATTTCCTAGAAAACTATAATTTTATAGACAAAGAACCCGAGAAAGTACCATCTGTTAAAGATATGGGTAAAGAAGAGCTAGAAACCTTAATGAAATCATGGGCAGAGTCCCAAGGAAGGAGTGTGTAATATGGAATTAAAAGATATATTCTATATAAATGAGAAAGACTGGTATAAACTTCAAGCGTGGGCTACATTAGCTCATGATGAAGATAAAAATGAAATATCTGGTTTAATGACCGCAATACCACAGGAAGATGGAAGGTTTAAGATAGGTAATGTAGAAATACTTAAACAAGAGAATACAGGTACTAACACCGAACTTGATGGCGATGCTGTAAGTGCATATATGATGAAATATGGTATGAAATATAATAATCCAGAAATGAAGTTTGTCTGGTGGCATTCACATCATACTATGCAAGCATTTTGGAGTGGAACAGATGTTAATGAAATAGAAGCATGGGAAAATAACAGTTTCTCTTTGGCTTTGGTTATCAATCTTAAAGAAGAATATGTATTTAGAATTAGTTTCTGGAAGACAAACGGACTTCCTATAGAACAGCATGTAGATACTACTTTGACTATTGAAAGAAAAGAACCAAAAATAAAGATACTTGATTCTATGAAAAAACAATATAAAGAACTGTGTTCATCTCCTCAAATTGTAGGTTATGCTAGAAATCAGAATAGAAATGGGTGGGGATACAATATTCATAATCCAAAACAATCTCATTTATGGCAAAGGAATGAAACTGAATTAAACATAGAAAATTCATATGCTCAAGCATTAGAACAAGCAGAAGCACTGCAAGATGGATTTGTTGATGGTACTCTACAGTTTAAGGATTGGAAAGTTCGCCTTAAAGAGATTAACAAAGTGTGTAAAGATAATAAACTTCCATTTAGAATGATAGATTGGAAGTTTAATAAAAATCAATTACTTAACAAGTTAATGACATTAATGCCAAATGAATTATTTGATTGGGATGATAAGGTTATGCAGCAAAGAGCAGAAACATTAGCTTGGAATGATAGTTTTGGAGGTAATGTATGGCGATAAATATGAGAAGTAGGGGCTTAGTTGATAATTTAAATCAATTTAACTTTCATATATTAGGTTGTGGTGCTATAGGTAGCGCCGCAGCCTTACAGTTGGTTAGAATGGGAGCAGAAAACTTTTGCTTATATGATAATGATATAGTAGATACAGGAAATATAGGGGTATCTCAATATAACATAGAAGATATATCATATCCAAAAGTTGAACGTTTAAAATCTAAAATATTAGATATTAACGCACAAGCAGAAATTATGTGTGCTAATGAAATATTTAGTAATTATGTATATATGAACGATGATGACATAATTATTTTAGGTTTTGACAGTATGGAATCTAGACTAGATGCTGTTAAAGCATTAGGGGATTGGAAATACTCTAAACCATATGCATTAATAGACGGTAGAATGGGCGCAGAACATTATCAACAGTATGTTATTTTAAAGCCTAATTTAAAGAAATATAAACAAGTATGGTATTCTGATGAAGATGGTAGTGAAGAGCCTTGTAATATGAAGGCAACAAGCTATTGTAGTAATATGTCTGGAAGCTTTATAGCAAATGCTATTAGAAAGATTGTGACAAAACAACCTTATGAAGAGTTTGTGTCCTTTCATTTTCCTACAATGACAATAGAAAAAACTACTTGTTTATTTGAATAAGTAATATTAACTTAAATCTCTTAAGAGAGCTAATAGAGGCTCTTTTAAGGGGTTTATTAAAATAGGAGGTGCAAATGGCACTAAAGAAAGTAAAAAGAAAAGCTATATCACAAGACCCTAAAGTAATGTTGCTTTATGGAGCCCCTAAAGTAGGCAAAACCACTGCTTTAAGTCAATTAGAAGATTGTTTAATACTTGATACAGAGCAAGGTGCTAACATGTTAGATGGTTATATAGAGCAAGTAGATACAAGGGAAGATTT
>Ga0098044_1001042_pt1 | contig 14464 bp, 5 predicted proteins | sample 10_taG_FD_75053 | JGI IMG/M metagenome (GOLD analysis project Ga0098044, IMG submission 75053) | Marine viral communities from the Subarctic Pacific Ocean - 10_ETSP_OMZ_AT15264 metaG | ecosystem: Environmental > Aquatic > Marine > Oceanic | place: Pacific Ocean | collected 2015-01-16 | reverse complement strand
GTTTGGTGGGGAATTGCCCGGAGATCCGGGTGGTGAACCTGAAGATGGTGGCGATGAAGGTCCACCGTTGCCGGGAACTGAGGATTGGGTGAATCCTACTATTGGTGTACCTCCTGTTGTTGGTGGACCTCCGCCCGGACCACCACCGCCGGGACCACAACCCCCTACGGGACCACCCACTCCACCTCCACCACCGCCAGGACCACCTGGTGGATTTCCAACTAGAGCTATGCCAACTAGGGCAGGAACAGGCGCGGGATCTGGTTCCTATGGTGAACAGAAATGGTTTGATCCAGATGCTCCTGCTCCAGCCAAAAGAGATATTGGTGGATTCAGTCCGCATGAATTGCCACGGACCTCTGCTGACTTTGCTGCGGCAGGTGATGCAGGCGGTGCAGGTCTGTTGGACAGAATGAATGCACCTGCTGCTCCAGTTCAGGATTATTTAGCTAGTCCCACTAAGCCAATAACTCAGCTTCCGCCTCCACCACCGATTACCAGGCAAGCAGGTGGTGCGGTTGCTCAACCGATACCGTTAGATCAAATACCTCAAGATGTTATCGAAAAGGTTGCCGGTGCTGCTGAAAATATTGAGAGCTTTGAATCCCAACAGGCTATCCAAGAAGCTGTTTCTGAATTGGGAGGAGATCAAAGAGCATTGGATGCTATTCAACAGATTATAGCTCTAGTTTCACAACAGTCACAGCAAATGTCTGCACCGTCTCCTCAAATGGATAGAGGTGGCTTGATCAACGGCGGTGGTGGTGATGCTATGGCTGATGACATTTTGGTGAATGCTGAGATGGGCAGAAACGGAGAGAGACAGCCGATAGCTGTGTCAGCAGGTGAATACATTATTCCCGGTGATGTTGTAGGTCATCTGGGTAGTGGACACACACAGGGTGGTGCGAATGTATTAGACCAGTTTGTGGAAGATGTCAGGGTTGAAAGAACTGGCTCACCGGAACAACCGGGGCCTATTGATTTAAGCGACGTATTGCCAGGTACATACGGTGGAAGACATGCCTAGACGTTATCCGAAATACCAAGAAGGTGGGCAGGTGCCCAGCGATATTCGTAGGCTACTGAGTAGGCTTATGGGTGGTCGCGATCAGGAAAGGCGTCAATATAATCAGGGCGTTGAAGATGAGATGGGACGCGCTTCAAGAATGCGGTCAAATCTTGCTCGTTTAAGTGAAAGTCATGTAGATATGGGTGATTTTCCAGAGTGGATGCTTGAAGATGATGATCTCGTAACTGAGTATATAGATAGTCAGCCTATCAAGCGTCCGTTACCTCCTTTGGTTACAAGAGAAAATGTGGGCATGATGACCCCGGAAGAGATCAAGAGATGGGGTGGTGGTAACGCTTCTGGTGGTATTATCGCGTTACAGGGTGGTGGTGGTATAGGTGATGATCCAGATCCAATTCCTATGATTAGGCCCCATGACTACGGTACTATGCGGAAGCCGGAGACTTGGAAAAGAAAATATGACCCTAGAAGGGACGCTCCCCCTATGGTGGGCAAAGCCCACCCCTGGAGTGGTCTCAGTGCAGGCAAGATAACGGCACCAGAACATATGTTTTTGGACGAGGGCTATGATCCTGAGCATCACCCTGTGTTTGAAGCTCTTGCGGGAGCGACAACGGGAGCTAGGAAATTAGCATCGCGACTTGGACACGTTGTGTTCTCACAAAGGAACCCCTTCTTTCGGCGTGGTCGTCCTGATAGAGACGAATGGGGAAGAGACCTTGTTCAAGATTTAATGCAAAAAGCTAGAATTGCGGGTGCATATATCACGGAAGAAGATCCGCAAGAACTTAGGGAAGCATATAGAGAACGTCAGAGACGAAGAACTTGGGGCGAACCCAGCATCTTTGAGGAACCAAGGGATATGAGGGCTTCTGGCGGTATTATCTCGCTACAAGATGGTGGTGTTATAGGGTTCCAAGCTGGTGGCAATCCTTATCAGCAGAGAATGGTGCAATCCTATGTGTCACCTGAAGTGGCACAGCCCTATGCCAATCTGACTAGTAGAATCCAGCAAGCAGGCGCACAGCCTTATACTCCATACGGTGGACAGCGTTTAGCTGCTACAACTGGTGATCAGGCACTTGCACGGGCTGCTTATGGAGCCTACGGGCGTGGTGCTGGTCCGGCTGGAACACAGCAAGCAGCGGCGACCATGGGTCAAGCTGGTCAGATGCTTGGCGGTGCCTATCAGGGCATGGCCGGACTACAGCCGCAGTATGCTCAGATGGCTGGACAGTTTGGACAAGCGGCTCAAGGTGCGTTAGGACAAGCACAAGCAGGTGCAGCAGGTATGCAACAGCTTGCAGGTCGTGCTGAGTTGCAAGGTCAGCTTGCAGGTGCTGGTATGCGCCAAACTGGATTTGGGGCACAAGCTCAACAGCAAGCTCTGGGTGCTGGACAAGCAGCCCAAGCGCAGCAAGCTCAGGCCCTACAACAGCAGTTAGGTGCCGGACAGGCGGCGGCTGGTCAGGCAGGCCAACAGCAAATGGCTGGACTTGGTGCAGGAATGGGTGCAGCCGGACAAGCTGCATTAGCGGCACAGCAACAATTTGGTGCTGGTCAGCAGGCTCTAGGTGCTGGTGCAGCAGGACAGGCGCGAGGTCGTGAAGCTCAGGCGGCAGCATTAGGACAGCAGGCACAACAGGCTGGTGCTGCTGGACAGGCTCAAATGGCTGGGTTGGGTACTCAAGCTCAACAGCTTGGCGCACAAGCTATGGGCCAGATGGGTGCTACCGGACAACAAGGGATGGGCATAGGCCAACAGGCTATGGCTCAGATGACTGGCCTGGGTGGTCAAGCGGGGCAGTTAGGCGGAGACATTAGGAGTCAGTTGGGTGGTACGGGGGCGGAAGCTAGACAAACTGGGCAGATAGGTGCAAAGGATATACGACAGGCTGGTCTTGAGTCACAGCAACTTGGTCAGCAAGCACTGGCTGGCATAGGAGCGGCTGGCGGTAGGGCTGAACAGGCTAGTGCAACAGCCGCAGAGCGTATGCGTGGTATAGGTGCTCAAGCACCTCAATTACAGAAGGGTGCAGATCTATCCGACTATATGTCTCAGTACACTCAGGGTGTTACCGGTCCCCAGTTGGAACAGCTTCAAGAGTTTGCAAGACAGCAGGGAGAAGAGGCAAAATCTCAGGAAGCATTGGCCGGAGCGTTTGGTGGTAGTCGGGCCAAGATTGGGGAGACTGAGAGGCAAAAAAATATACAACAACAAGCCGCTGATATTATCAGTGAAGGACAGCAGAAAGCACATGAAGCCGCTGTAGCGGCATTCCAGGCTGACAGGGCAGCACAGCAACAGGCCCAGCAAACCGGACTTAGTGCAGAGCAACAGGCAGCGCAAGCACAACAGACTGGAATAGGTGCCGCTCAACAGGCGGCTGCACAGGGATTTGGAGCCGCACAGCAAGGACAAGCGGCCCGTCAGGCTGCGGCACAACAAGCTGTACAAGCACAGCAACAGGGTCTTTCCGCCCAACTACAAGCTCAAACGGCTGGTGGTAGTGCCGCACAGCAGGCCATGGGCCAGCAAGCGCAATTAGCGCAACAGGCTGCGGCTGCTGGTCAGCAAGGTGTATCGCAGTTGCTGGCAGGACAGCAAGCTGGTGTTCGCGCTGGACAGCAGGGTATGGCACAACAGCTACAGGCTGCACAGCAAGGTATGGCCGCAGGTCAGCAGGGCAGAGATGCTCAGATGAGAGCATTGCAAACGGGTATTGCTGCGGGTCAGTATGGCAGTGATGCTCAAATGAGAGCAGGACAGCAAGCTGCTGCTATGGGACAGGCTGGTGCAGGAGCATTACAGCAGGCTCTCGCAGGACAAGGCGCACTTACCGGGCAAGGCATTGGCATGGGTATGCAGGGACTCGCACAACAGCGAGCCGCTGCACAGGCAGGTGCCGGACTTGGTGCTCAAGGACTTGCTGCACAACGTGCTGCTGCAACTCAGGGTGCTCAATTTGGTATGCAAGGACAACAGCAAGGATTCCAAGCTGCACAGGCAGGTACACAACTTGGGTTGTCTGGCCTACAACAGGCTGGTCAGTTGGGTCAGCAGGGTTATGGCACAATGGGCAGAATGTTAGGACAGCAGCAAGGTGCTATAGGCGCACAAGGTCAGGCATTTGGTCAGATGGGTCAGATGGGTTCCCAGATGGGTGCACTTGGCGGACGGCAACAGCAACAAGCCCAGATGGAACAACAGCTACAGATGCAGAGGCTACAAGGCATGGAACAGGCTGGTGCTCGTACCCAACAGGAACAGCAACGCGATTACGATATCGCTTATCAAGATTTCCAGAAACAGCAACAATGGCCTCAGCAGCAGATAGGATGGCAGTTAGGTGCAATGCAGCAGTTGCCGTACCAGAACACACAGGTAATCGGTGACTACCAGCAAGCTCCAAGCATGGCTTCGGATATTACAGGAGCGGCTGGTGCATATCAGAAATATCAATCAGATCAAGCTGCGGCAGGAACTGGAGAACCAGCATCTCCGACAGGACAAACTGATCCATATGGTAATACGATGTATCCATCACAAGAAGCTGCGGATGCGGCTGCTGCGGAGAATGTACCAGAAGGAACAGATGATACCTCTCACTATGGCACGGGTTATGGTGAAGGAGGTGCCCATGGTGGATACCTATCAAGCAGTGGCATCCTAGCACCATATCATAAGAAACTTATAGACGGGCTATATGCAGGCGGGAGGATAAACTACTAATGAGTATTCTTGACTCCCAACGGTATGTAGAGACCATGACCCGTAAGGAAATAGCGGATGCATTGAAGAATGGTCATCCGCTGGTTCCTGGGTTCCTTCTTGCAGATAGGGCAAAGCAGCTTCAGCAAAATGAAGCACTGCTTAAAGTTTTAGAAGAGCAAGCTGGACTTCCAGCACCTGGCACTTCTATCATTGATAAGCTGGAAGCATATCTTCGTAATCCCAATCCAGCAGAACGGCAACCCGGACAGGCGCAGCCACCCGGAGGACCGCAAGGTGGTCCGCCAGGAGGACCGCCCGGAGGACCACGGCCCCCAGGACCAGGGCCTATGCCACAAGGTGGGCCGCCCGGAGCGGGTGGCCCGATGCCCGGACCACAGGCACCCGGAGGTGCAGGTGGCCCCATGCCCGGAATGCCCCAAGGCCCACAAGGGCCGGGTGCGCCAATGGCTTATGGCGGCATGATACCGGGATATCAAGAGGGATCATTGGTCGATGACTATATTGATGAGCGTGATTCCTTCGGTATTGGGGATGCACTTTCTTATCCATTCAGGCATCCAATAAAGAGTGCATCTGCTGTTGCATTAGCTAAAATGTTTGGGCCAAAAAGAGCCAGAGATCTTATGTCAATGCAAGGTCTGCGTGGTATGCAGGGTGCAGGTGGATCATTGATGGGAGGCGTGGGTTCTCTGCTTAGATCGGGTTCCCAGGCGCGTGGTCGCCTTGGCGCACCTATCCGTTGGGCTTCTGACGCTTTAAAAAGACCTTGGTGGGGTGCCGATAAAACTAAGAGTATGGCTCTACAGCCACATGGTGAGTTCGGTGGGCAAACTGCTATGAATGCTGCAAATCGCGTACTTGGTCGTAGAGGCTTAGGTAAGGGAATACTTGCAGGTCTTTCTGGTTGGGCCTTGGGACGAGGTTTCTTTGGTGGCGGAGATGATGGTGAGCCAGATGTAACCGGAGATGCAACTGGACCAGAGACCAGACCACCCGGAGATGGTGGTGCAGGTGGTGGTGCAGGTGGAGCGGGTGGTCCGGGCAGCTTTGGAGACTTGCTGGATGAAATGAGATCTACCATGTCTACTCCAACTGCTCAGGAACAAGCGTACTACGATCTTTTGAATGAACGCTCAGGAGAGTTGCGTGGACAGCGCGAGAGAATGCTTGGCGCAGAAAGGAAAGCTGCTCAAGCTGATGCCTTGATGGGTGTTAGTGAGTTTTTAGGCCGTCGCGGTAGACCTGATCAGATAACCATGGGTGGTGTAGGTGCACTTATGGGTAAGGGTTCCCGTGAAAGGCGCGACCTCATGGATGACCTTGGCACACGGGCATTTGATGTATCAAGAGCCGGAGGTGAGGCCCAAGCTGCTCGTTCCGTGGCTGGTAGAGAGATGTTCGGCAAGGAAATCGACTACATGATGAGCGAAAGAGAAGCCCAACATGCTATGCAACGTGTACTCGCTCAAGTAAATGCACAGACGAATAGTCCAGATAAGAAAATTTCAATGCTTCAAAGTCTGTATGACTCAATTAGGGAAAGCGGTGAGGATAATCCAGCATTAGAAAGAGCATTGATGAAGCAGATGATGGAACTTGCTGGACTCGATCCCTTAATGACACGGGTTACACAGGGCGCAACGGAATAGGACTATCATGGCAGACGAATGGTACAAGCTACCGGATGGCTCGTCTATTAACATTCCTACCGATACATCACAGGATGAATTAGACAAGATATTTGGTAGCCTAGCGTCACAATTTCCCGATGATTTTGGGTATGCTTATGGTCTTGGTGGTGAATCAAAGACCGTAGGTGAAGGAAATATTTTCGGATCTCTTTATCAGGGTCTGGAAAACATTCCTCGTGGTGCTGCATCCGTACCGTTGATGACAGCACAGGGTATAGCAGCCCTCCTCAGCCCACATAAAGATACTGAACTCGAAAAGAAACTTCGTGGTGCCCAAGACTGGCTTTATAGTGGCATAGATCCAAGGTATGCAGACAAAAATCTGGCAAGATTAGGTCTTGGTCTTGGACAGGCTGCTGGATTTATTCTTGGTGGTGAGCTTGGAGCACTTAGTGGTGTAGCTAGAGGCTTGCCTGCTTATCTGTCAGCTAGAGGTGTCCCGGCCTTCTTGGCGTCCAACGCACAAAGAACCGCTGGAGCCGCTGCTCTTGGTGCAGGAGTTAATACCGCTGATGCAGCCCGCAGAATCGCTGAATATGAAGAACGTACCGGCGAGGATGTAGGAGCATTCAAGGAGATGGCAGCACTTATCCCTGGTGCTGCAATGGGTCTTACCGAAGCATTACCGCTTTATGGTGTTGCAGGTGCGACTGGTATTCTTGGTGCCGGAGTCCGCAGAAGGATTATGACTGAGGGCATCGAAGGTGTTGAGCGCAATCTGCTTAGAGGAGCACTCAAGGGCGCGGCAAGTGAGGCGTTACAGGAATCCGGTGTCGAATTAGGACAGACAGTATTTGCCAGAGCATTGTATGACGATGATGCACTCAATCATCTAGGCAAAGATGTACTGGATTCAGCCATCATAGGTGGTGAAGTAGGTGGTCTGCTCAGTGTGCTTACGAATCTGTCTATGCGCTCCATGGGTAAAAGGCTGCATGGCCTTGATTATCAGGCTGAGGAGAGCATACGCAGGCTTATAAGACTCAGAGAGCTAGAGGAAACCAAGAGAAGGCCCGCCATGTCGGGTGCCATAACGAATCTTGATCCAGAAGCTGCTGAAGTAGCACCTGAAGACGAGGCGAAAGTAAAATCGATTCTGGAACTGGATAGCGAAGAGTTGCAGGAGAGAAGAAACCGTCACATAGAGTTGCATAGAGAGGCCATTGAAAACAGGGGTGATCCGTTCAGTCAGTTCTATGAGGGTGCTCCTGCTGAAACATTAGAACAGGAAGCTGTCAGACGGGCTGAGGTTGATCTGCAATACGAGACACAACGGGCGCAGCAGGATCAGGCGGCTAAGGCTGAAATAGCTCCTATTGTAGGGCTGACCTTCAGCGAGCTTGACGTATTCGGCTCCCAGCCTATTGAAGAGATAATAAATAGGGTCAACAAGATTGACCCGGAAACAAAGGAACTGACGGAAGATAGTATTAGACCGGAAGTGCTTCTGGATATTTTCACAGCCGACAGAATCAGTAAGATCGGTCAGGATGTCAGACAGGATCTGAGGAATTTTGTTTCCAGAAATGCTCCTGCCAGCAACAGGTATCACAGGGGCACCATAGCGGCTGCTGTTATGAGCGGCTGGAAACAGCAGATGGAGGGCCTGCCCTCAGATCAAGTTGCCAGCGATCTGTATGGCGGCAAGGATGTGCCGATAGAAGAGCGCAGAAACAATGCAGTTGCTGAACTCGTAAAGTTTCTGCCCCCTGAATCCGAAGCGCGTAACATTCTTGAATCCAAAGAATATCTGGACCCGTCAGATATAAATGATCTTAACATGTACCTCAGCATGGACTTTGACCAAGGTCCATTTGCAGGTCATACCCTTGCTCTAGATGAAATCAATAACCTCATATTTGGATGGAGAGGTTCTGTAGATCTGTTTGAACGATTGGAAACTAATCTGCCCAAAGCTCGTGTTCGCTGGCTGGAAGATAAGGGCAAGTTGGTAATGCACATGCCAAGCAGTGCGGTAGCAAGAGAAAATAGTGCAATCCGACAAGCGGTTAACCGTGAAGCATGGGGTTCGCAGGGAAATACAAAAAGAGCCATCTTCGATATTTTGGAAGCAAAAAAAATACAGCTTCCCTCTAAGGGATCTGAATTAAGAGGTACTGAGAAATTTGAATCTACAGGGCAGAAGGGCATCAATTGGAATTCAAGTTCGATTAATGCATTAGTTAAGTCTGTTACTGGTATGGATAGTATCAAACAGCTTTCTGGTCCTACATTTGCAGGACAGAGGCAAGCTTTGATAGGGCACATAGCAAATATGCCAGAATTTACAACAACGGTAACACTACCGGAGTTGACAGCACCGACATATACAGCCGCACATTTCCAAAATCTCATTCAAACTTTAAATGATACAACTCATCCCAAAAACAGGGTGCAGACATGGAAGCAACTGTTTGCAACATTGGAACAAGGTGATGTTGAGGCTGGCGTAGATAGTATTACCGCTCCGCAGTTGTCTCAGTTGATCAGACATGCGGTTGACGCTGGATATATCACGGCGAATCCAACTCTTCAGAGTCAAATCCAGCTTAACGAAGTAACCCGTCCTCAGACTGTTACCGAAACAATAGACACTTCCGAAGCAGCCTCCGAACAGGAAGCCGCAGGGATTGAAGCAGCGGAAACCACAAATCAAAAATCTCTGGAAGAGTTGAGGGAAAGGATAGCGACTTTAGAGGTCGATCTTAAAGCCCGGCTCAAGAGAATGGGGCTTAAAGACGTTGATCTGATCCTGACTGCCGATGCCGATTCAATGGTGGCAAGTGTTGAATCTGTTATGGCGAGTCCAGAAAATATGAATGGTGCTTACGCGATGCTGGATGGTCCCGTGGCCCGCATCATGGTAAACCTTTCTGCTGTTGATCCTAATAATGAACTGTCTTCAAAGGAGATCGTACAAAAGCATCTTAACGAAGAGATTTGGCATGCGTACCGCAGATATGGGTACATGTATCAGCATGAATGGGATACGCTCAGAAGCTATGCTCTAAATAATACGGTTGCCAAAGAGCTTAACGAGGATGCGAACGGTCGTGGCATCAACTATGTGGAACTGGCAGTCGAGAGAGCGGATGCCGAAGGACTGAGCATTAATCCAGAAGACGCTGTAGAAGAAGGTGTCATGGTAGTTATGCAGGGACTGACACAGAATAGAATTCCTAAAAGTAAATCGGCTGGTAAGGTTGGAACCATCAAGCAGAAGATGGTCAATTTTGCTAAAAATGCGATTGATGCAGGCCGTACTGCCGATGTAGCCGATGTATTCAGCATATACAGATCATTTGAGCAGGGCAGAATAGGACGTAGAGGAGCAGGATTAGGTAGATTGAGCGAAGAAGAGGCACCTGTACGGTCACTCTATTACACCGAATACGCTGACCCGGAGATGCTTGAGCAACTCAAGGCAGCGATTGTTGAAGGTAACGAGGCAAAACAGAAACAGATCGCTGAACGCATTGCCGATGAAAAAGTAATTATGCGTAGGGCGTCGAACGCGCCTGCTCCGATATCTCTTGTTGACAAGATGCTCAACAAGGTTCTTCTCGACAGGGATATGGAGAACGTGAACAAGGGCGGCGTTCCCCTTCTAGGCAAGTATGCTTCGGATCTGGCTTTGGACGAAATCTTCAAACAAAGATCTGGCGCAGGATTGTATGAGATGCCATCTGCCGTCAAATACAGGCTGAGAAAGCAGGATAACTGGGTTCCTGACGCTGACTATAAAGAACTGGTATCCCGCTACATTCCGAATGACCAGACATCTGACCTGCTTCCGGGTGAAATGATCATTCAAAGTGCTCCCGACATGGGCGGCACGTTTGAAGAGACTAGGGCTGCTTATGAAAAAGTGACGGAAAAGTTTTTAGGGCTATTCCCCAAGAATTGGCAAGGATGGCGTGACTGGGTGGCTGATCGTTCGATCAATCTAGAAATGCAGGAACGATCAATCGCGGGACTCAATGCTGACGTAAGAGCAAATGCGGAGACCTCCGCAATAGCTGCTGTACGGTTCCGTGATAATGCGATGAACTTCTTCCATAGTGTTCTGAGAGATGGAAACATCGTCTATATAGGAGATGATCTTGGTAGTGGCTATTTCAAGGTCGTACCTGACGGTGAAAAGACTCTTGGTGATGTTATTGGTATGCTCAGGGGTAAGGACACCAGGCAAGCATTCAAAATCTATTCTGTTGCACAGCGTCTCAAGCAACGCAATCTCACAAACCGGATAGAAGAAGCCCAGGCTCTTGTAGCTGCCCATGAGACTATAGCACCAGAGCTTGCTGAGATAGCTAAACAAGCTGGATTCACCGGGCAATCTGCCGTGGAACAATATATCGCGCAGAGTGGTTTACCAGAGGGTGCAGAAGGATACTTGAGTCCGTCCAATCTCAAATTCTTCATGGGGCGGTCGAAGAAACTGAAAGATATGAAGTTGGATGGCAGGGATCTGGACGCCGCTGAAATCGAACGAATAATAAATACTGTTCAAACATCTGCACCGCATGTCGTTGAAGCTTGGGACAATTACCAGAGGCTTAACGATAATCTTATAGAGTGGGCGGTACGGACTGGTCAGATCACGCCGGAAATGGCTGAAGTCTTCAGGGAAGATAATTATATGCCGTTCTATCGTGATATCGGCATGGTATCGGCATGGCCGATGGGTGGTAATGGCAGAAACCGGGATGTAAAAACGATAGAACTTGGCAGAATGAACGAAGCCGATGGCAGCACAATATTTTCAGACGCGCTTACAGACAGTTCCGATCTTGGGGACATGGACGTTGTTGGAAACATCGTTCAAAACTGGAAGGCGGCGATCAGAGACGGCATGACCAATGTTGCTGGATATCGCGCTGTTCGTGATGCCAGGGAACTGACGGACGGCGGCTTTGGCGTTCAGACGAGGCGCGTTAATAAAGAGGGGCCTGACACAATGAGAATACTTGTTGACGGTGAGGAGCAATATTGGCAGATGGCTGACCCGAAGCTCGTACAGAGTGTCATGATGCTAGGCTTTGGACCCACGAACCAATTCACCAAACTTATGCGTAGTTCTGCAAGAATGTTGAGAAGTGCTGTGATCAACTTCCCTGTATTCATGTATCGAAATCTGCTTAAAGACAGTCAGCAGACGTACATAACATTTGGAGGTGCTGGCTCTAAACCCTACATGCCGATCATATCTGCCTTGGAACAGTTAGGGGATTCAGATATGCTGGAAAACGCCCGTATGGCTGGAGTTGCGACGGGTGGTAACATTGATATCGACGTATATCGTGTTTTAGGCGAAGAAGATCCGTCTGTTGTCAAGAAGGTTATTCGTCAACAGAACCTCAAGCACAGGGCTGAAAACCCTCAGTCCATGCTGGATCATGCTGCTGCCCTATGGCAGTCTTACGAAGACTTCAGAGATAAAACTGAAGCTGCATCACGCATGGCAGTATACGACCGTGTATTGGAAGCTACAGATTCTGAAGCTGAGGCAGCATTGCAGGGTCTCGAAATCATGAATTACGGCAGGCGTGGATCGAATCCATACCTGAACTTCATCATGTCCGGCATACCATTTATGGGCGGTATGATTCAGGGTACGGATGTGCTGTGGCGGGCACATGCAAGTTCTCCAGATGCGCCCGGTGCCCAGATCGGGAATCAGACTCTAGACGAGAGGCGCATGAGACTGTTCCAACGTGCTGCTCTTATGCTTGCGGTCACGATGGGATACTACTTGTTCATGCATGATGACGAAGATTACAAGAAAGCCAGCGAACAAGTAAAAATGAATAATTTCCTGATCCCTCTGCCGGGCGGTAACATGCTCAGGATGCCAATTGCGTTTACTACCGGCATGCTCTACAAAGCACTGCCTGAGTCAATGTTACGGGTCATGATGGAGCAGGATTATGACATGTCCGACTTTGCCAAAGAGGCGCAAGACCAGCTTACAAGGAACTTGGACATACATATCATGCCTCAAATGATGCGTCCATTCATTAATGCGATGCTGAACCATGATGAGTTCACGGGTGAGAAGATTGTGCCAACATGGCTGGAAGATCTGCCTCCTGAGCTACAGAGTACCGACTGGACCAGTGATACCGCTGAATTAGTATCCAAAGTATTTGGATTTTTACCTGAAGGAGTGGGTGGCGGAACCTTATCAAGTCCAATGAAGATGGAAAATATGCTAAGACAGTACTTCGGCAGTGCTGGCCTGTATGCGATGATGGTAGGAGACAGAGTTATTCGCGGTGCTACAGGAGAAAACATCGCAGGCACACGACATGATTGGATGCGTATCGAAAACATGCCGCTTATTGGCGAGATCATAGACGATCCGTCTTTAGGAAGTGGTTATCAGCAAGATTTCTATGACCTCAAGGATGCTATAGACCTTTATGCACAGAGAGTTAGCCTACTTGAGGAAGAAGGCGACATCGACAAACTACGCAGATATAAGGAACAGAACCGTGGGTTAGCGAGGGTTCGCCCGCAGATTCGTTCATTGAACAGGTATATGATGAAATGGCGTGAACGCCGTGACGCAATAATGAATGGTAGATTGCCCCATCATCGTAAGACAGAGTTGCTTGAGAATATGATAGAACAGCGCAACAGAAGGTTAGAACAAATGACAAAGATCACAACCCGCTCAAGAATGGTATGATACTAGAAATACTGACAGACGAACGTGGTTCGCTGAGTTCAGCCCGCACATTTCTTCTCGCTTCCCTAATTTTCAGTGGTGCCCTTATCATTCTGGACTCCACCATTTGGGATGTACCAGAAGTTGTTTATACCCTGTTGGGTAGCCTAGATATAGGTCTTCTGGCATGGGCCGGAGGTCCAAGGGTAGCCCAGTATCTGGGTCCGCAGGTGGCTGGAGTAGCGTCTGGAATCGCACAGGCTATCAAGAGTCCACAGCGTCCAGATCTATTGGACAACAACGTAAAGTTTAAGGAAAATGACGAGAAGTGATTGGGTCACCTTGTGTGATATCCGGCTCAAGGGCTGTAGCGTTACGAACTTCAGTGCGTTGGAGATCTGTGACGTAGGGCGCACCGCATATGGAGTAGCCCTTGGTGCGCCTCCTATAGAGAAGTTGGGCAATGCATTCAAGCTGATCGAAGTCCTTGAATGGGTACGCAAGGCTGATGGTGTGGCACCCCTATTGGTTAACAGTTGGTATCGTGACCCGGAATACAATGAAGTAATAGGTGGTGTGTCTCACTCTATGCACATCACGTTGGGTGCCGCAGACATTGTTAAGGTGGGATGGTCGCCTTCAGATGTTGCTGATTTGATTGATGATAGCCCGTGGAAGAAGCAATTAGGCTTGGGCAGATACAATTCGTTCACACACGTTGATGTTAGAGGCATGATCGGTAGGCCAGCACCTGCCAGATGGGGTGTATCATGAGACGTAATCGCGGACTAAGAAGCCTGAAAGGGTACAGAGAGGGTGGTGGCCCCCCACCGCCTGACACTCCGGCAACCGGAGCTTCACGGTCCTTGTATGGTCATGAAGATATATCGAAACGCAGGCAAAGAAATTGGGAAGAACAGAATCGTAGGAGATTTGAACTGGGTCCATTCGGTGGCCGTGGAGTTCCGCTAATGGCTGCCCAATGGGCACGGGATATAGTAGGGGCACAGGTTCGTGACAGGCTTGGCCTTGAAAAATTGGGCAATTGGATAGGTGCTCCTGATATCACTGCCGGAGACCTGACGCCAAGCGAATATGAGGCTTTGCGAGAAACTGCGTTGCGGGCCATATCACAAGAAGAAAGACAGTTAGAAGGCTATGGCGGAAACAGATGGTCACTCAACTATCCAGATTACGGATTTTCCGTAACTGATCCAGAACACGCAACGAATAAAGCCTTTGAAGCAATAATGGGAGGTTATGATATTGATTACGATCATGAAGGGTGGGGACCGTTAAGAGGTAACAAGGAAGCAATCGATAGGAAGGTG
>Ga0098044_1001036_pt1 | contig 14504 bp, 13 predicted proteins | sample 10_taG_FD_75053 | JGI IMG/M metagenome (GOLD analysis project Ga0098044, IMG submission 75053) | Marine viral communities from the Subarctic Pacific Ocean - 10_ETSP_OMZ_AT15264 metaG | ecosystem: Environmental > Aquatic > Marine > Oceanic | place: Pacific Ocean | collected 2015-01-16 | reverse complement strand
TCCACATGTTCCATCAGGAGTACCCCTCCACCCCCACGGAGGCGTTCGTCTCCAGCGGGCGCAAGGTGTTCGACATGGGGTCGCTCGCCAACTACGAGGACCAGTGCATCGGCAGGGCGAAGGTCAAGCCCCCGACCCGTGGCGACTACGACGTGGACCCCAACTCCTTCGTCAACGACGACGTGGCCTGGGCGTGGAGAAGGGACGAGGACGGCCCTGTCTCCCTGTACGAAAACCCCATCCCGGGTCGCCAGTACGTCATCGGCGTAGACCTTTGCTACGGCAAGCCGGCGGGTGACTTCGCCTGCGCCCAGGTCATCGACAAGCAATCCTGGGAACAGGTCGCCATCGCCCACGGCAGGCTCGACCCGGACCAGATGGGGCTGCTGATCTACGGGCTGGCTCGCCACTACAACGACGCCCTGCTGGTCATCGAGGTCGACGGGCCCGGGATTCACACGCTGACCAAGGTGCAGGATCTCGGGTATTGGGACCTGTATCAGCGCATGTCGTTCGACGGTGTGTCGAAGAAGCCACAGCCGGTGTGGGGTTGGAAGATGTCGTCCAAGTCCCGCGCACAGATGGTGGCGGCCCTGAAATCCGCCATCCGAAAGAACGACCTTGTGATCAATGACCTAGCAACTGTGCGGGAAATGCAGGAGTGGGTGTTGGTCACGGGTGCTACCGGAAGGGCGAAGGAACAGCCCTCCGGCGGCCCCCATTCCTACGACGACAGAATCACATCACTTGGCATCGCTCTCGTTGGCGGTGTAATAGAAGGCGGACTTGGTGGCATTGTCGCCTCCAAGACTGTCGACAACGAAAAGGGCGTCGCTCCTAACGACTTCGCCTTTCTTGCTGAAATTGGCAGAGGGGGGGACGTTCATCCCACTCTCGGAGAGAACTACTAGGAGTAGCGACATGGGCAAGGGCAAGGGTGGTCGGATGTTCCCGGCCAAGGACTCTGGAAACGATCCTGTGCAGAAGAAGATGGCTACCACCGACTCGTCTGTCGGCGGCGGCTCCAAGGCCAACATGGCGGCCAAGGTGAAGAAGGCGTCCTCGATTCCGTCCAGCGCAAGCTAGAGCGGTCGACCACGGCGTACCAGTTGCAGCGTTCTACGCGATCGCTGCCGTCTGCTCCTTCCTCGCCGCCTGCCTCTCCTTCGTGGTTTGGCGGGTGACGGGGGAGGCGCGCGTGGAGCGAGGGCAGGCCAACGAGTTCATGCACGGCGTAATCGACCGCATCAGGGCGGAGGATGCGATGGAGGTGGCGAAAGCCGACGCCGTGCGAGAGGCGAGCAAGGTCAGCGAGTCGGCACATACCGGCGCACAGACCATCCTTGAGTCTCGCATCAAAGAGCACACGGCCGCCGGATACCACGACACGGAGGAAGCACTCGCCAGAGTGATGATGGAGGAGTGCGGCTTGGATCCAAACAATCCGAAGCACGTCATGTCGTGGAACCAGAAGCAGACGGCTAGGCAGCACTGATGGCTGGAATCCTCCCGTTCAAGAGTGTCGGAGGGAAGGACGACACGGCGGCGGAGGTTCTGTCTCTCGTCTCCGAGACGAAGGACATTCTCCAGCAATTCCTCTGGGAGTGGTGGGAGGGAATCGCCTTCTACCGTGGCGATCAGTGGACAGTGTGGGACCACGGAGCGGGCAAGCTGCGGCAGCGCCCCGTCCTGCCGTGGCGCATACGCCTCACTGACAATCAGATCCTCCCTCTGGTCATGCGCCAACAGGCGATGCTCACCGAGCGCCGCCCCATGTACTCGGCCATGCCCCGCACCGAGGACGACGACGACGTGCTGGCCGCCGAAGCGTTTGAGGCCCTGCTGACCTACCAGTGGGACCGCCTCGACTGCACGGACAAGTTGGGCGAGGCCCTGCTCTGGTCCCTGACCACCGGCAACGCGTTCTGGCGCATCGACTGGGACTCGTCCGCCGGCAAGGGAGTGCTGGTTCCGTTGCCCCTGGGCAGCGACGCCGCAGGAGCCAAGGCCGCCCCCAAGGCCGAGGACGCCCACACCCCCGGCGAGGAGAGGGCCGAAGCGGAGGTGGACGACTTCTTCCTCCCAGGCATGACCGACGAGCCTGACCCGCAGATGCAGGTCGTCAACGTCGGAGACGTGCAGATCCGGGTGGTGTCGCCCTTCCAGATGATGGTCGACCCCTCGGCCTCTCGGCTGGAGGACGCCCGCTGGGTGTGCCAAGAGACCTACGTCCATGTGGACGTGCTCAAGGAGAAGTTTGGGGCCAAGGTGTCCAACGTGGCGCCCGACGTCTCCGCCGAGGAGTTCTACAACTACGAGCAGTCGCTTCGCTTCGGCAGCGGAACGAGTACGTCAGCATCCGAGGACGCCAAGTCCCAGGTCAGGCTGTACGAGTGGTGGGAGAGGCCGACGAAGAAGCACCCGGAGGGGCGAGTCGTCACCGTCGCCAACGGACGAACGCTTGACGAGAGGGCCAACCCCTACGGTGGGCGCTTCCCCTACGTGCACTTCCCGGCGGTCAAGATCCCGGGTCGCTTCTGGGCTGACGGCTACATCAAGCACCTTCGCCCACTCCAGACGATGCACAACCGGGCGCTGTCTCGCTACCACGAGATTATGAACCTGATGGGCAACCCGAAGTGGATTGCCGACAAGCACGCAGGCATCAAGGAGACGTCGATCAACGACCGGCCCGGGGAGGTCATCATCAAGACCCCCGGCTCCGAGGTGATCCCCATTTCTCCGCCGCCGGCTCCGACGATTCACCCGCAGGTCATGGCTCTGGCGCTCAACGCCATGCAGACGATCACGGGCGTCAACGATCCCCTCGTCGGGCAGAACCCTCCCAACGTGCGCTCCGCCTCCGCCCTGTTCGGGCTGCAAGAGGCGGCGATGCGCTCCTTCGTGCCACTGGCGATGCAGACGGAGAGCGCCCTTCGCAACGCCGGTCGCCTCGTCCTGAACTTGGTGCAACGGTTCTACACGGAGGACCGTTCCTTCCGGGTGATCGGAGACACCGGCCGCCCACGCGTGCATCACATGATGGCTTCGGACGTTGGGCGCATCGAGGACGTGACCATCGTCCACGGCTCTCTGCAACCAAGGTCGAAGGCGGCGCAGCAGGACCGTGCGCTCCAGATGCTACAGATTGCCCCCTTCCTCTTTATGAACGAGGACGGCGAGATCGACAGAGACAGGCTGATGCGTGTGCTCGACATGCCGTCGATGTCCAGCCGCGTCACCCTGGACGACGTGGATCGCTTGCAGGCGTACCAAGAGCACATCGACGCGGAGCAGGGCGTCGAGCTTGCGGTTCTGCCTTGGGAGAACGACAAGTTGCACATGCGGATCCATGCGAAGAAGTTGCAGGACCGTGGCTGGACGCAGAAGTTCCCCGAGGCGGCAGCGGCCTTGGCGCAGAACTACGCCCAGCATGAGGCGCAGATTCAACAGAAAATGATGGGTCAGATGGTTGGGCTACAAGGTGGTGGCCCTGGAGGACCGGCTGGCCCTGAACAAGCACCGCCTGGACCTATGGGTCCTGCGGGACCACCGGGAGGCGGGCCGCCGGGAAGCGGTCCTCCCCCGCCAAATGGCGGACCGTCGCCATTCGGTGCTCCGCAGAACACGCCAAGTCCAGGCGGAGAGGGGTTCTAATGCCCCTCATGTTGGTCCATCGTCACTTCGCTGCCCGGCGCAAGGGCGTGACGATGGGGTGGGAGCCCGGGCTTCGTCCGGGTGTATATCAACACGGGATCTTCGCGGCCCGGCGTAAGGGCGATGCCGTCGAGATGGGAGGAACTGCTGATGTCCGATGAACAGGCAAGTCAGGTGGAAGAAGTGGCGGAGCCGCAGACGGAGGAACCTAATCGGGCGGAAGCTCGCATCAAGGAACTCCTAGCGGCGAAGTCCGAAGCGGAAACAGTCGCGGCGGAGGAGGCGAGGGCCCGGGCGGTTGCGGAGGCGCGGTATCAGGAAGCCGTGCGTTTGCAGTCTCAAGCCCCGGCGCCGGAGCCTCCCGAGGACGAATGGGCCGACCCTGCGGAGAAGCAGGCAAGGGCGGCGTTGAAGGCGGCGGAAGAAGCGAAACGACTTGCCCAGGACAGTGCCGAAAGCACTCGGCGGCAGATGACGGCCATGTCCATCGACAAGGCTGTTTTGGCGCACGACGACTGGCTCAACGTGAAGTCGGTGAAGAACCGGCTCGCTGAACGCTACTTCCTGGCTAACGCCAACGGTAGTGCGTTCGACGCCGAGGCGGAAGTCGCTGCGCTGCACAAGGAAGAACAAGATGCTCTCGCTTCCCGACAGGAGGCTTGGGCCAAGACCAAGGCGCAGCAAGCGGCGGCCACGGCTTCCGCGACGCACTCGCCTTCGCCCCCGACTTCACCCGCAACGGAGCAGGCCCCATCGTGGGGCACTCCCGAGCGTGCGGAGTGGGATGACAAACTGACCAAAGAAATTTTCGCGGAGCACGGCTTCTAGCCCCTCCAGCGACGGAGATATAGACGATGGCACAAACGCACGCACTGGCCGGGGCGCTTCTCAAGCGGAAGTACGGTCCCGGGATTCACGACCAACTCAACAACGAGACGATCGCCTTCGGCATCTTCAAGAAGATCGGCAAGGAGCGATGGGGCGGCAGCAACTTCTTCCACTCGCTTCGCACGGCCCGCAACCGGACCACGCGTCCCGGCGGCGAGCAGACGGCCCTGCCCGCTTCGGGTCGGCAGATTTTCGCCAACGCTCAGGTTGGTTGCCGTCTGTACCACGGCACCGGCGGCTTCACGGCCTTCGGCGCTGCGGCTTCGGAGGGGAACGACACGGCCTTCGGTGAGATGATCAAGGTCGAGGTCGACGGTCTGATCGCTGACGCCCGCAAGGACTTCAACGTCGACACCTACGGCACCCCGATGGGCGTTCTGGCCCAGGTCGCTGGTGTTGCCGGCGCTGTTCTCACGCTTGATCAGGTGCAGAACCTCAACGCGTGGCGTTCTCACGGCAACCGCTACATCAGCGTCGGGCAGTCTCTCGACGTCATCGACGTCGCCGGTGCTCCGGGGACGGTCCTTGGGACGAACACCGTCGCGTCTGTCGACCCTGCCACTCGCACGGTCATTACCCTGAACGGCGCAATCGCTGGTGTTGCCGCTGGCGACTTGGTGGTCCGCACCGGAACGCAGACGACCCTCGCCCCGGGGTTCCGAGCCCTCAACGGCCTGGAGCACCTGATCGATGACACGACGACCATGCCGACTGCGGTTGGTGCGGCCGGCGTGCAGTTGGACACGTTGGAGGGCATCGACCGGAACACGTTGGACGCCCTCGGCGCTCCCAACAACAACGAGTTCTGGCGCGGCAACGTGATGGACCTCGGTGGCGTTGCCATGACCGAGGCGAGCCTCCAGAACCTCGTCTACCGGACGGAGGAGCGGTCGGGCACCTACCCTGACCTGTTCCTCACCCACCGTTCGGTGCAGTACGCCATCCAGCAGTTGATGGTGGGCGACCGGCGCTTCGTCCCGCAGACCTTCCCCGGCGGCTTCAAGGCCGAGGCTTTGGTCTACAACGCCGGAGACCGGGACATTCCGATCGTGGTGGATCGCGAATGCCCCTACGACCGCCTCTACTCCATCAACCTCGACGCCATGCACAACTACGTGCTGCGCGACGTCGAGTTGATCGAGGAGGACGGTTCGGTCCTGCGGCAGTCGGGCGGCGGCGGAGACGAGTGGGACTTCTCGTTCCGCGCGTTCTTCAACCTCGGCACCACGCAGCCCAACGCTTTGGGCAAGATGGTTCGCATCGGCGGCGCTGACGAGGCGTTCGGCATCGGTGCGGCTCGCGTCTACGACTTCTAGTCGAGGGGCGAACTTCTCCCCGGGTCGTCCTTGGTGGCGGCCCGGGGGGTCCAAGGAGGCTCATGCCCGTACACACCAAAGACTCCATGATCCCCGAAGCGGTCAACGGGGCGTGGGACGTCGACATGAAGCGTCGTCCTGTGCAGCGTGCCGCTCCGATCAACGCCGGAGCCACGTCTGATCGCCGTCCTGATGCGACGGTGGTGCGTGGAATGGCGGAGATCGACCCCAGGCTGTCCCTGGAGTGGCGACCGATGGGTCAGTGGTGGACGACGTGGGGTGTGTCGGATCGTCCGTCTGGTGCGTCCTACGGGGCGTGGAGGCTGACGCTCAAGGGCAAGTCAGGTCAGGTAATGGGCCTCAAGCTGTGTCCTCCGTGGTGGGGAACCAGCGCAAACTGCGGCGAGTTGGTGGCGTACCTTCGTAGCCACTGGTCTCCGCGTCTCAAGAACATTCGCGACTACTACCAGACGACCGAGGCGTTCAGCGACGAGTTGTCGGAGAAGGCCAGCCGTGCCCGGCGCATGGATGCGTTGGACAAGATCGACCACGGGGAGCTTCGTCATGCTTCTCGCTTCGATCATGCGGCGGCCGTGGAGGCTGGTTTCAGCGGTCGTGAGTATTTCAGCGCCGGCATGGCCGGTCCGTCGAGGCTGTAGATGGCGACGCTTCTTGAAATGCGAAGGTCGGTCAGTCGCCGGCTCGATCAACCTCTTGTCGGTAACGACATTCCGGCGAGTGGCGTGTTCTGGACGCAGGCGGAGGTCAACGAGTGGATCAACAACGGTCGTCGTCAGGTCTACGCCGAGATCGCTGAACTGGAGGGGCCCACCCTGACGGCCGAGGCGACTGGCACCTACACGTCAGGCGCAAGGTCGGTCGCCATCAATGGTGTGAATGGCACGGCCGGCGGGATCTTCAATCTTGAAGTTGATCCCTTGAAGATCATGGGCGTGTTCGACATCACGTCGAGCGCCACCGCCATCGGCACGAAGATCGACCTGATCCCCTACAACGAGTTGGTGACAGTGCAGTCGGGCACGCCTACCTCGACGTCCGTATCCTCGGGCAACGTCGGGGCGTGGTGGGGGAGCAACCCGATGAACCTGTCTCTGGCTCCGATTCCGCAGAGTGCCAAGACGTTGCGGCTGCGCTACATTCCTGGCGCTCCTGCGGACCTGACCGATGTGGGCGCAGCGACCAACACGCCTTACGAGATTCCAAGCACGCACCACGACTTGCTGGTGCTTTTCGCCGTGGTCCAAGCCAAGAAGAAGGAGGAGGATTCTTCCTGGCAAGACGACTGGACCACTTACACAGAGCTTCTCAACCGCCTCAAGGCGAACATCGAGGAGCGCAACTCGGCCAACAGCCGCCACGTCGTCGTGACAGACGGGTCCGACTACACCAGCGGCATGAGCCAGTACTACTAGGGAGGAACAGATGCCGTTGATTTTCACAGGAATCCCCGAGGGGCACACGCAGCATGAGTCGTGGGTCGCCGGAGGACGCCCTTCGCTCAAGGACTTGCCGACCGCCAAGGCCGGGGACATGGAGTTTCCCTACATGGAGTTGGTGAAGGGTTCGAGCCGCACCGACGAGATCCTTCTGTCGGCGTGGTGCAAGGCCAACGGGTTCCCGATCGAGTATTTCGATTGGACGGATGCGGAGTTGACCAAGGCGTACTTCGAGGCTCACCCCGAGGAGATCCCGGCGACGATGAGCGAGCAGGCGGAGTTGGTGGCTCGCACCATCACGTCGGACAGCGGCCCTCGCATTGTCGAGGACGTCGCAGCCAACTTGGCCGCCGCCGAGAGTGGCAATCTGCCGGCCATGAAGGTCGGTGGTCGGGTGAAGGGTGCGGAGGCTCACGCCGCCCGTGCGGAGCGTGGCAAGGCGATGGCCGCTGAGTCGTCCGACCGAGACGCCCGTGGCGACGCCTACAAGTCGACGTTCGATCGAGAGTTTGCGAAGCACAAGGCCGGCGGGCACTCGGACGCCCGCGCCAAGATGTACGCCGAGCGCACCGCCAGCACCGCGGCGGACAAGGCGTAGGGGTGGCCGGGCGACGCCGAATCGTGAAGATCGGTCCTCCGACGAGGGGACTGACTGATTTTCCCGAGCACGCGTCGCCCGAGCACTCCACCCAGGCGCTCAACGTCGAGTACGTCAACGGAGGCGTGTCCACCCGGCGTGGGACGCAGTTGATACAGGACGACATCAACGGCCAACCGATGACCGGCATCCCCGATGCTGCCGCTACGATCAAGCTGGTAAAGCACTTTCGCCTATACGGAGACGACGGCCCAAACCTGATCATTGTCGGGTACGTTCCGCTCGCCGGAGCCCTCAACAACCATTATCGCCTTTTCGTCAAGACAGACTCCGATTGGGGCAACTGGAGTGGCGTTACGTCCTATGAACTTACGGACGGAGCCCTGCACGGAAGGATCCGAGATCCCAAGAGCAGATGGGACAGTTGCCCGTTCAGGGACCTTGGGGGGATCGGTAGGACCCCGGTCGTCTGCACGGACCACAGGAACCACGCTGCGCCCTCTGTGTTCTATTGGGACGGTCAGGCACCACCCCCTGCTGGCCCTGGTGGAATGGGCAACTTCGTGTCTCTTGTTGGCGTGAACAGGACTGTTGACCACTTCCACCAGGGGGAGCTTCCAGATTCTCCCTACAGCGACGACCCCGGAAGTTATGTAACTCAAAACATCAGGGCTCGCTTCTGTCGCTCACACAAGGGCAGGCTTGTCCTGGCGAACATCGACATGTTCGTGAAGGAGATGGGCTTCGTAAAAGACTCGGCCCTTTGGTTTTCCAACCTCGGAGACGTTCGCGGTTGGCCCCTGGAGAACATTCACGTTCCGACCATTGGCGACTCAAGCCCGATCACCGGGATAGCGTCTAGGGCTGATCACATCATCGTGTTCAGGCACAGGTCGATCAGCCTGTTTCGGGTGGATGGCCCATCCCATCAGGTCTACAGGGAAATTGAGTCCAGCCGGGGATGCGTCGCTCACGGAACGATCATTGATGACGTCGAAGGCATGACGATGTTCTTGTCGTCAGACGGCTTCTACGGTTTTGATGGCAGGAGCCTGCACCACCTTTCCGCCCCAATCAGCCGCACGATGTTGCAGGCGATCGAGGGCGGCGACATGGGTGGAGCCCACGCTGTTCACTACCCGAAGAAGCGCCAAGTCTGGTTGAGCATCCCGATGGGAGCAGGAGCCCCCAATGTGGTCTTTGTCATGGACTACAGGTTTGGGCACGGGGGGGTGCCGGCGTGGTCCATGTTTGAGTTCTACGAGTTCACCGTAAAGAAGCGTCTTGGCGGATTTGCCACCAACGAAAAAGGCACCGAAATGTACGGTGTCACGCAGGATCTTCTTGAGAACCTTGACTATGAGAGGTTTGATTATGGAGACTCTGCCGACAATCAGGACTCTGGATCTATCAGCGGGTTTGTCTCTCGCTGGGAGAGCGGGCCGGTCGACTACGGGATGAACTCGGTGAAGCGTTGGCGCTACATTCGCCCGATGGTGCGCCCAACGATGGACAGCAATGTCACGGCTTGGTGGAGGCTGGACGAACAGCCTTTCGACGGGGCACTGTTCAACTCGCAGTCGGTGACTTTTGCGCCCGACGACGACAGTGGTGGGGCTGCTCTTGGTGCTTTTGTACTTGGTACAAGCCGACTAGGCGGTGCCGAGGACCACGGAAAGCGCTTGGACGTCCACAGTGGCGGTCTCGGTCGCTACGGCAGAATTGGGATCCAGACGGTCGCCCTTGCAAAACACAAGTTCGACGTGCGTGGTGCGGAGATCGACACGTTACAGCGCCCGAGGGCTAGGCGGTGAGTACAGAGATCCAAGAGCGCACCATGTCGGGGCGCATTACGACCCGCGAGGAAGGCGGGCGGCTTGTCTACCACAAGGTTGTGGTGGTTGCTGCCGCCGGAACCAGAGTCTCCGTGCCCGCAGGGGACTCCGCCCTTGAGGTTACGTTGCAGGCCCCCATTGGGAACACCAATCCTGTATATGTCGGTGACTCTGGCGTAACCAATGCCGGTGGGGCCAAGGTTGGCCTTTCGATCCGTCCTGGGATCACGCACGGCCCCTTGCGACTTGAGCGGCCAGGGCAGTTGTATGTAGACGCTGACACGAACGGCGACGAACTCGTCGTTTTCGGAGTGAAGTGATGGCTAACATCGTCTGGTCCCATACCTTCGTGAACGGCGAAACGCTGACACACACGCTGCTTGAGCAGATGAAAACCGACATCACGGGGATCGTGAACGGTGACATCGACGCAGCCAACATCGAGAACGGGTCTGTCACCACGGCGAAACTCGCCGCTCCCAACGCCGACTTCTCGGTGCTGGTCAAGCCGGTGAACTCCCCAGATGCGCTGACCGCCTGCGTGACAAGTCCGATCACGACTTCGGAGTTCGCCACGGCTGTCCCTGGCGTCGACTCCAACCAGAACACGCTGAACACGCTCTTTCAGATTCCGGTGAACGCCACGGCGATCGGCATTTCAGTCTACTGTCGGGCGTCGTCGCAGGGTGGCCCGACAACACGCAACAACACGGCGCAGTTGTTCGTGGCAGGATCCGCCATTGGCTCTCCACTGACGTTCACGGCGGGCGGCATCGTGAGCAGCAGCGGAATGTCGCAGGCGATGACGACTTCGCAGGCTCTTGAGATCCGGGTGGCTACGGACAGTTTGGCGACCCACGGCGTGACGGACCCGCACATCTGGGTACACTGCAAGGCGCTGCACCAGGCGTAGGAGGACGATATGTGGGAAACTCTAAAAAAGGCGTTCACGAAGGGCCCCGACTACGACGTCCACGACCTCTACGATTGGATCCCGGGGATTGAGTCTGGAGAGGAGGAGGCGGGCCGGGAGGCTCGCGCCCAAAAGCTCAAGGATCTTGAGGGGAAGATCCCTGGACTTCCGCAGGCTATGGCTCCTGGGGCCGAGGGTCTGTTCGCAGACATGCGAAGGCAACTCCGCACGGCGCCTGGGACTGGCTACGAGCAGGGCCCCTACTACAAGTCGCTCATGTCGGACATCGATCAGCAGGGCCGGCGAATGGGGTGGAAAACGGGAGCGTCACAGGCTCAACGCGGGACGCTTTCCCCTGGCTCTTATGGTGCTGGTCGTGCAGCGCAGACGGAGCGCGGTCAGGCCATCGGAAGGATGCGCCTCCAGGGTGCCGGTCAGGCTCATCAGGCGAAGGCCCGCAACGACTTGGCCCAATGGTCAAACTCCCTTCGGCTTGCCGGGTTCGCCCAGGGCGTGTGGGACAAGGACTTTGAGCGGCAGTTCAGGATCTACGGCGAACAGAGAAACCTCACGCAAGGCCAGATCGACCTTGAACTTCAAGAGATTCGGGACAGGTGGGAGCAATTAGCCGCCGGGGCGCAGATCGCCATTTCGGTATACGACGCAGCCACCGGCGGTGCGGAAGGTCGAGAGGGGTAGAGTAGATGGCACACCCGCTACAGGCTCTGGCCGGCTTCCTGGCCAACCGTCAGCGCCAGATGGACGTGGACTACCTCCAGCGCGGCAGAGAGGACCGTGCTCGCAAGGAGAGAGACGACCAGCGCGCCCTGGAGGCCGCCCGCCACAAGGAGCGGCGTCGTCGGGAGGACGAGGACTTTCGCCTTCGTCAGATAACGAGTGGCACCCTGGAGTCGGCAGCACCCGTGGAGCAGGAGTATTGGCGGCGGCGAGGGAAGGACGTCCCAATCGAGGATCTTCGCCCCCGAGAGGTCCCTGTCTACGGGATGGAGACCACCCCGATCCCGAGGGAGACTTACGGCGCTCCAGCCGGCACCTATTGGGAGGAGTTGAAGCCGCCGCCGGAGGGTGGGGTGTTGGCTGTCCCCGATCTTGAGTCATCAGTTCCGAGCGGGCCGCCGCCTGCTGTTGCAACGCCCGTTCTCGGTCCAGCGGAGCAGCGCCCGGGTGTGCCGCCAGGACAGGGCGCCCAGGACTACCGACCAAGTTCTCTTCCGGGTCGTGAACCTCACGTTCTACTTCCAGACGAGAGGGTGGAGGCCGACCTGACCACCCCGACGCGTGGCGTTCAGTGGGCTGTCACGAAGGAGTTTGGGGGCGGCCCGCCTGGCGAGTGGCAGATGGCGACCCCCACCGACGAGGTGGCCAGGACCCGCACCGTGGAGCCCGGCGAGGGCACTCTCTACGCGCAGACCAAGAAGCGGATCGATCGCGAGAAGAAGGAGGAGCGGGTCAAGCGGAACATCACCATTCGCATGAGGATGGCGGAGTTGCTCAAGGACACTCCCAAGGCGGCGATGAAGTGGCTTTTTCACGCAGCAGGCGACGACGAGAGGGTCTTGATTGACGACCCGGACTGGCAAGAGCACATCAGGGACGTGGGACTTGCACAGGCCGCAGAGGACAAGAGGGTTCTTGATCTTTGGCACAAGAAGTTCAGGCTCAAGGCTCGCTATCGACCCAAGGGCAAGAAGGACCCCAAGAGGGAGCCACTAGCGGCCTACAATCTCTCACTCAAGAACCTTGACCTGTCCGACCCAAACGCTGTTGCAAGGTCCGCCTCCCTCTACCTCGCCGCTGTGCCGACCGCGAGGGATTGGGACAAGAAGATGCTCGCGCAACAGGTGTTTGCAGACGCAGGAGGCGTGCAGGCTCGTCACCAGAAGAAACTTGAACAGTGGGGCTTTGACCGGAGAATCCGAGGGTTCAACGCCAAGTTGGCGAAGTTCCCGGCGTGGGACAAGCGGAGAGAACCCATCGAGAAAGAGAGGGATGATGTCCTAAAGGGTCTTGATTCGGGTGAATTGACCCCGATTGGTGTCGACGCCAGGACGAGCGAATCCCCCATCCCCCCATCGCCGGGCGTCGGCGCAGACACGCCTACGGAGAGGGTCCGTATTCGCGGCGAAGCCGGCCAAACGCCCGCTGCTGCGCCATCCACCACCCCCACGCCGGCTGGTGGCGAGGCAGAGGCTCCGCCCCCTCCTGCTGCCACAGGCGGTCCCAAGGGGGTCAGGTCGAAAGACGTCCCAAGGGACAACAAGGAGGTCAAAATCCTTTTTGGCGACCTGAATCGCCTCTTCGGAAGGACAGGCCGGGGCAACCTAGACACCAAGAGGGCGAGAGCCCACCTTCGTGACAAGATCCTAGAGTACAAAGAACACGGGCTAAACATCTCTGTCGGTGGCCTCAATTTGAGGGACCTCGCCAGCAACAGCATCAGCGATGTTGCTTTCTACAACAGCGTTCAAGGGATCATTGGAGGCGAGCAGCTTGAGTCGGTCGGGCTGTTTGGCGCCAAGGGGCGGCGCAGCAAAATGTCAGAGGGTGACCGCAGGCTGGAGATGATACTCGGCGGGCCTCCTCTTGGCACAAAGAGACGCTGACGCTGATGGGTGTCGAGGATCTAATCAACGACCCCAACGGGGTGTGGCTCGACGACGAGCCTCCACTCCCAGAAGAAGATGTGCTTCCTGTTCAGGAGTTGGCTCCACAGCCGGCCCCTGATGTTGCCGCCCCCTATGAGCCTGCGCCCGTTGTCGAGGAACCCACGCTTCCACCAATGGTGGACGAGGCGCTGTTTGCAGCCAGCGAGCGTGAGCGGCGTCTCGGCATGGAGGAGCAACGGCGTGGCGCTTCGATCACGGCCCTTGGCAACGTGCTTGGCAAGTCGTTCGGTCCCACCGGGGAGGGCGGAGTCGCCCCCATCTCCTACGACGTGGGAGCGCAAGAGGCTTTGGCGGCTGCGGAGGAGCGTGGCCTGCCCCCTGGCTTCATGTCACGGGAGGAGCTTCGCACCGAGGCCGGCGTCCCCATTCCCGAGGGCGAGCCTTCCCTGATTCGCACAGTGGCGTCGTGGGCCAAGGACAAGGCCCTGGACCCCTCGGAGACGTGGTACGGCAAGGTTGCCCAGCAGGCCGCCCAGATGGCCGCAGGAGGGGCTATACACCCCATTGCGGGCTTGGTGGCTCCCGAGGCTGCACAGATATACCGACAGGTCGCCCGTCCCCCCGGGGACTACACGGTGCGCGACCCGACCGTGCTGTCGACCATCTTCGACGTGCTGGAGACTCCGCAACGCATCCTTCTGTCGCCGTTCATCTCCAACTACACGAAGGAGGGGACGTGGAAAACGATGGGCAAGGCGCTGGCTCCACCGACGTGGATTCGCGGGCAGGAGCCGAAGGACGCCATCTACCTGTGGCGGCAGTTTTCCAAGGACCAGGGCTGGAATCCTGACTCCTGGGGCAACATGGCGGCTGGTCTTGCCTTCGCCATCGCCACCGATCCTTGGACGTGGACGGGCGTGGGCGCTGTCCGCAGGGCTGCGACGCTGATTGCCTCGGAGCAGGCGACCAAGATTGCTGCGAAGGGTCTGCGTCGTGGCGGCATGACGGGGCACGCCCTTGAGGCGAACCGTGCCGCTGCTGGGCGCAACTCTGCCGAGGTGATCTCCAAGATCGTCGCCAAGAAGGGGGACCTTGGCGCTGGTCTTGAGGACGCTCGCCCGGTGATTCGCAACTACCTTGAGAAGCACGTCTCTCCTGATGCGGCCCGTGAGTTTGACGACCTTGGCGATGCGTGGGGGAAGGTCGGGCTTCG
>Ga0098044_1001034_pt1 | contig 14529 bp, 9 predicted proteins | sample 10_taG_FD_75053 | JGI IMG/M metagenome (GOLD analysis project Ga0098044, IMG submission 75053) | Marine viral communities from the Subarctic Pacific Ocean - 10_ETSP_OMZ_AT15264 metaG | ecosystem: Environmental > Aquatic > Marine > Oceanic | place: Pacific Ocean | collected 2015-01-16 | reverse complement strand
TCATGTCTACCAATACCAGTTACAGCAGGTATACCTTGCGGATTAAATGGAATAGGATATACACCACCTTCTCCCCTTGCTAACAATTGCGCTTGTGGGTGCACAGGATATGCTAATGCGTGTATTCCAATTTTACCATCTTCATATCCTAACCCAAATACTATCTCTGTTGGTGGTAATAATTATCCAGGCCATTCCAATATGATGCCTACGGTACCGGGCGGAGAAAACACCATCTCTTCAAAAGGATTTCCAACTTTAGAAGGCTGTGTAACAGGAGTACCTGAAGGAACAAGTTTTTTACAATATAGTGATCACCAGTATAATTTTCAATATATAGCTCGTCCAAGTAATCAATGGGGGCAGTTTCCCTGTACTTTAACTGGGGGCGGAAAAGTAAAATATGGTATAGACTATTCAACATATCCTTGGTCAATTAGTACAATTCCTAGCTTCTATTATCAATCTTACTACAACCAGATGACTGGCGGTGGAACACCGCAAATGAGTTGTGTAGGTAAAGGGGTTTATAATGATAGTGCTTGGTGGCATAACGAAATTGGCGCACCTTACCAAGATGCTCTGCCGGGAGGAGGTTCAATTCTTGCAAATTCTTTATATGATGTAGGTCCAACTGTGCATTGGACTAGTAAAAATGTTTATTCTACTGGAGGTTATACTCTATCTGATGATTTAGTAGATCACCATAGTTTTTTTGCAGCTGATAAATATTCAGTAAGACCTGATTTGGCAGCAGCTAATTTAACAAGTAGTACTCCTGGAGATCTAATATATTCAGGTGCTTGTCCAGGTGGAAATTTAATAAATTATAGTTTTGGAAATCTAAGAGATGGTTCTGCAAGTTACTATGCTATTATATTATTACCAACAAATATTTCTCAAAGAGATACTCCTGATACAGATGTTTTATATTCTAATCTAGATTTTAAATTACATTTTGAGATGGATGATATGGCTATGCAAAAGGTATTTCAAAATAGGCATCATTTATATTCAGGAGCGCCACTGTCAGGGAATACAGTTATAGGATTTGATTTAGGTGGAGGAAATGGACTCACTGGTGGTTGGCAAGTTGGTGATTCTACTTTTATAAATGATCCTTTAACAAGTTATGGAGAAGTTGCTAATATGGCTTATTCTAATACTGGTATGATGCATAATTTTTGTCAAGATTCTACTTGGGTGGGTGGGGCTTCAATAACTGTAGATACTGTAAATAATGTAGATAATAATTCATATGCTAATCTAACTGGTGGGCCACTGGATGACGCTAAGTCTCATTGGCTTGGAGGAATTTTAGATGGAGAATTTGTACCTTTAGATGATGACTGGTGGGATAATGGTAGTGGAAGTGGTAATAATCCGTGGAATATACAACTATTAAATGATTATCAAAAAAATATAATTATAAAAGCTGCATTTCATAGATATGATTCTAATTATACACCACTAGATGATGCGACTAAAGCTAAATGTATTTGGGTAACTAAAACACCTGCAGCAGCCACTCATTATGAGAGTATTCAGCTTGAAAATTTGATGATAGGTACTGGTGAGGAAGTAGAGGAAGAAGATCATCCATTCTTTGATTTACATATTACGAATAATAGTGATGGTAAAACAGTTGTAATTAAAGATGTGGCAACTGGATGGCAAGATAAAGGCAATCCTTCCCAAACTGGGATGACGTACCCGAACGCAACGAATACTGGCGTTTATACATATAGTGGATTAGGACATCATGCAAATATGGAAGGTATGACTATTGCAGGTCAATATATAATGGATTGGGACGATCCAGCTTCATATTCTACTATAACGGATATGCCTGTATTAATTACTCAAACTGCTGGATTTGATGGCATGGTGGCAGATGCTCCTCCTTCTAATCAAGGGACTAATATAGATCTTAGTACTATACAGTCAGGACGATGTAGAGGAGCTTTTTTTATATTTGACGGAAGAACATATGGTAAGCTACCATCCGTCACCACCAATCAATCTCCACTCCCTCCTGTCACAACACAACCTCTATCCGACTGGAGAAGAACAAATATATGGCTAACAAATGGTTGTAAAAATGGAACTAGTTGGGCTACTGAAACTGGTCAATCATGGGCGGTGAACAGGCATTATTTAGCTGTTTGCGCTGGATTTGGTGGTGCAGGATGGTTCGCTGATAATGGGTTGTGGGAAATAGATTTTATGGGCGGTGCTACATTTACAGATCAACATGCTGAAGTGGTATATTTAGGAGCAATAAAAACTTGGAATGTTCCTTCGGGATCAAATAATCTGTTTGAAATACCTTTTAATACTAGCGCACCCACTACACAAGCATGGCAACTTACAGCAGGTCCTATGGAATGGGGATGGTGGACTCTTAGATTTTGTAATACAGATGGAGTAATAGAATGGCCAGATTATATAGCCCATCCTCATCAATCTTTTTATGCTCCGTATTGGTACTTAAATGGAGGAGCAAGTTTTATGACTACCCACCATCCTACTCCAGAAAGGAATAATTGGACAATCCGTACTGGAAATGGTTTGATTTATCATTCACATATAGAAAGTGCGTGCCCTCTTAATGCTGGGCACATAGTGATAGACCCTTTCTGTACAGGAATGGATGGACTAATTTGGATCTGGACATCTAATGCAGCTTTAATGCCTACTTCTTTAACTATTAATATTTGGAATAATAGTGGAACTTTAGTAGAGACATATACTGTTACAGGTCAACTTAGTATAACAAAAATATTTCAACTACCTGTTGGTAATGGATATACTTATGAAATAAGTTCTCCAGATTGTTTTGGGACTTTTCATTATGGTGCTTTTGATATAGTTTGTTGTAGTCCTGAAGTTACTTTCTCTTTTGATCCACCCAATTTTACTATAGTTGATCCAACAACTTGTAGTTCTAATGATGGAAGTGTTATAGCTAGTTTTTCTTCTGCTAATCCTACTGCTCTCACGCAACCTAATAATGGAAAATTAATATGGACTTTATACCATGAGCCAGCTCCTGGAGTCTATAATTATATAACTCATGAACATCCTTTTCAATCTGTAGCTAATGGAGGAAATGCAACTTCAAATTATCCAAATGGCGGATTAACTGGAACAGGAGTATTAGGAGGTGCTGGATGTGCAGGAATAGCTCCTCCTGCATCTATGTGTTTTCAAAAACAGTTTGATGTTGCAAACAACTTAGATGATGGATGCTATAGATTAGTTTTATCTCAAGATCGTCCTTTTCCATATGTTACTTCTCCAGCTGTATTTGCTGATCCGTCTACTATGTCATATGCTGATTTTATGGATGATACTGGAGTAACAAATGGTGTATGGATGGCATGTGCAGAAACTTATGATTTTTGTTTAACTTGCCCTGGTGTTAATATTACTTGTTCTAATATACCTCCAGTATGTCATCAACTTGATGATGAAGATCAAGGAAATAATGGAGTTTGGACAGGATTAGCAACTGGATATGTTGGAGGAGCAGCACCATGGCAACCAACAGATGTAGGCAGTGTAACTTGTACTACAAATGGATTAGGTATTATTGATTATGTTTGGACTAATAGTGGAGGTACTGTTGTAAGTTCTACTTTAGGAACTACTGCTACGATTGATACTGTTACTGGATTACCCCCAGATCCTGCGGGATACACTTGTACTGTTACTGATGCTGGTGGAACAGTATATACTTGTATTACTCTGATGCCTGCGGCGTTCCAGATGTCATTTCAAACTCTACCAACAATTACTGATGCTACATGTAATAATAATGATGGTAGTATTTTTGCAGGCGGCGTAGGCGTGGGAGGATGTGGAGGAACTGTTGAATATGCTTTATCAATATCAAATACTGCAGTATGGAATACTATTATAGCAAATGAATGGGTAGTAGAAGGATTAACTGCAGGTGTAGCAGCTACTTGGCAACCTGGTACTTTATTCACAAATTTAGCTCCAGGAACTTATTATGAGTGGGCTAGAAATACATGTCATTGTGCTACTGTTAGCTCACCTTTAGTTGTAGGTTCTGGCACTAATTTATCTGCAACTATATCAAATACAGCATCTCCTTGTACAGGAGTAGCTGCAATATTAACAGTAGCTGTTGCAAGTGGAACAGCTCCATATACTTATGCTTGGACAACAGTTACTTCAGGAGCAAATGGAGTAGCTGAACCAGGATTTACGGCCCCACCTCTAACCTCAAATACATATACACAAGCAACTATTGGAGATTATGATTATGCAGTTGTTATAACAGATAGTCAAGGATGTACTTTAACTTTAACATATAGTACTACTAGTACAGGAGCTTTAAATCTTAGTGCTATTGTATCACAAATAGGATGTTCAGGAGGAACAGGATCTATTACTGCAACTATAGCAGGTGGTGCAGCTAATTATACTTTTGTATGGACAGGAGCTATAACTGTAACAGATGGTCCTGCAGCAACTACATCTTATACTAAAACCACATTAGCTGCAGGTACTTATAATTTAACTGTTACTGATGCAAATGGATGTACAGCAAGTGATGTTTATGTAATAGCTTCAACAGCTGGGCAAGAAGAATTTATTGATTTAAATCATTATGAATATAATACAGTATATGGGTTAACGCAGACTGGAACAGCTTATGAAGATTCATGGTACGGAAAATATGGAGGACCAACTTGTCCCTCATCACAATGTTCTTCTAGTCCATGTGATGATGGTACAATAAGAATAATTTTAGATAGTACATCTCCAGTAGGTGGAGCAGCATTCCCTTATGATGTAGAGATTAGTAATACGGGAGGAGCTCCTTTCTATCCTGTAAGAAGTAATGGAGGAACAGTTTATACTGGAGCTAATGGATTAACTACTACTGATGCATATGATACAGGTACTGGATTCTTAACCTCAACTGGAGCAGTTTATGATCATTTAGTTGATGGAATGAATCCTGCAACATATTTTGAATTACAAGGGGGAACAAATGGAGATGAATGGAATAATGGTGGTTGGGCTGATTTACCATTTACAGCTGGTTCTACTTGGACTATAAGATTAACAGAGACAGGTACAGCTTGTACTTTTGAATTTACTACAACGATATTACCTTCAGATTATCAGAATGTAGATGTAGGAGGTAATGTGCTTACGCAAGTAACTCAACCTACTTGTTGTGGTTGTAGTTCATATGGAGCATCTAATGCTACTAATGTTTGTAATGGAATGATTGATATTACACCTACTTTAGGTACATATGAAAATCATGCTTTACTTTCTGCAAATAATGTTCCATATACATACTTATGGACATATGCTTCTTTACCAACTACTTGTGCTATAGTAGGACATATTAATGTGAATACAATGTGGGCTAATCAAACTACACAAGATATAGTATCTGAATGGCCAGGTACTTATACAATAGTAGTAACAGATAGTTGCGCAGGAACAGATACAGAAGTTATAGATTTATTAGATCCTATAGTTTATATTGATGATATTACTTGGACTCATCCTTTATGTGCTGATTGTTGTGATGGTACAATAACTATAACAGCTCATGGTGGAAATGGAGGGGCATTAGAAGTATCTGTTGATAATAGAAATACATGGGAGCCTATGACTTCTAATCCATATACATATACTGGTCTATGTGATGGTATGTTTAGTGTTTGGGTACGAGATACAAGTTGGTGTGTTAATGAATATTTTGCAGATCCAGATGATGCAGCTTATGGAGGGTTATTTGCTGATGAGTGTTTTGCAGATGCTGATATAACTTGTACATTAACTACTTCAGGAACATGGACACCTACCTCTAATACTAGTATCATGGGTACTCCAACAGCGGCGGCATTTACAGGTACAGGATGTACAAGAATACAATTAACTGCTGTATCAGATTTTGAAGCTGCTAATCCATGCGTAATTCATCATAATACATTTCCTGGAGGAACAGATGGAGAAATTACATTAGATTTAGTTGGAGGTAATGCTCCATATACTATAACCATAGTAACACTTTCAGGTCCTGTATATAATCCAACTAATCCACCTATGCCTCCTTGTCAAGGAATTGGACCATTAAGTGCACTTCCAGATCCGTGTTTAATGACTGGATTACCTCTCCCAATTACAAATTTACCATCAACTAGTGTAATTACAGTAACAGAAAATACAAGTGGTCTTTTAACACAATGGGCAGGAGTTCCAGTAACTGGATTTATTACAAATGATACAACATTTACATTTGAACAAGTAAGTGTCTCTAGAGATTTAAATTCTTCTGCATTAGGAGCAGAGTATATATTCTACGTACAAGATAGTACAGGCTGTGTTCAAATGGGTCAAGTAGGAGTAGATAATGGAATGTATAATTTAATATCTATTTATGCTGCTGAAGATTGTGATTGTATATGTCCTTTAGGATATACATTAGATACAGATCCAGGATCGTCAACTTTTGAGCAGTGTATTAGAAATGTTATGGAGCCTGTATGTTTTAATGGGACTCACGGTTATTGGGATTTATGTGCTAATCAATTTCCATTTGGTATAGTTCCAAGTACTTGGGGAATATTAGGAGGAGCATTATATGGAGTTTGGAGTGGTGGTGCTGTAAATTATGGTGCAGCACTTTCTATACCTGCAAGTACTTTACCTCTTAAAAAGAATATAACAGCAATGACTGTTAATCTTTTATATGAAGATAATACAACTAATCCTATAATAGGAGTTGATTTAATGGCATGGAATACAACAGGATTAACATCTTATATTAATAGTAGAATTCCAGATATTGCTATTTGGATGTTTCAATCATATTGGCCAGTTAATCCTCCACCAGCACCTCTTCCTGACGATTGTTGGATTGGATGTATTACAGATATAAATTTACCTGCTCCAGTTGATGCTATAATATGTATGTCTTCTAATGAGAAAATGAGAATGACTATAGATGGTGTAGTTCATTTATATATGGATGGAGATGATACTGTTCCACCAACAATTGCATCTAATGAGCAACATTTTAATATGTTCCCAATTATATTGCCTCAAGGAATACATGTTATAGCTTTTGAAGTATATAATACTAGTGGAGCGCCTCCTGTAGATCATGCATTTATGGCGTTTGATGTAATGTCTAGTACTATGAGTTCTGGTAATCTATTTGTAGCAGAATGTCTAGCTCCAGGTTATACTCAAGTATTTCATGAATCAAATATAATTACAGATATAGCTGGAAATCCACTTAGTAGTAAATTCTGGGGATCTAATAATGAAGAAATTCAATTAGGAAGTTGTCATATTGGATATAGTTGTTGTACTAGTACTGCCACAGTTAATATGGATACATTCTGTGATAGTATATATCAGGTGTGGCTAATACAAGGCTCAAATGCATATAGTACTGTAGGATTATATTATCCAGGACAAGCAGTATCTTATGTTGATCCAGTAAATGGAGTGACAAATTATTTTATGGCTTCTTCACAATCAGGTATTATCACAGGAGCAACATCTGGTAGTCCTCAATTATATCCACCTCCATATGCTCCTAATGTTTGTTGTTATGGTGCAGGTTGTACATGTCCTCCAGGACAGATGGCTACATATTATTGGGAAGGATGTGAAGTACTTGGAATCACTTCTACTTGTCATACTGATTGGCTAACTGGTGGGCTAAAGACAGGATTATTAGATCAAGGACATGCTGGATCATCTATTTCTATGGGAGGAGGAACTCTTATAACTGATCCACTATTATTTTTTATTGTAACAAATCAAATATTTAATGGAGATGTTATTAAGATGCCTAATGGGGATATTTATACAATGACAGCTCTTGGAAGTTGTACAAATGGATGTTATGATCCAACAACTATATTAGGACAAACACATTGGACAAAGTGTTCTCCTACTAGTGCTGGAAGTGTTCCAACTGGATCAACGCCAAGTATTAGTAATGGACAATTATATTGTGTATCAGGTGTAACGGCTCCATGTGAAATTCCTTTAGATTGTGGATATTGTGTTGATATAAATGGAACTCCAGCTCCACAATGGACAGAACAAGGACCATGCGAATCAGCTGATGATGGAGCAATTCCATTGCCTACTTTATTAGGAAATGAATGGATAACAGATGCAACCGCTTTATCTGATTTAGTTGAATGCCCTGCAGCATTAGCAAATATAGCATATTCTAAAGTTCAAGGAGGATTAGCAACAGATGTTATGGATATTAGATGTGCGTGGCTGGTAATTATGATTAAACATATGTTAAGGAACTTAAATATATGCTTTACACTAGAAGATGTCCAAGATGTATTTGCAGGATTTTTAGATCATGTATGTCCAACATGTGCTGTTAGAAGATCCTTAACACCAGCTGAAATGGGAGCAATAACAAATATGTTCACCATTAATAATAACTTAACTTTTGACTTTTAATACTATACAATTATGGCAACTACAGTAAGAACTTTATCTACTTTTAATTATAATGATTCTCTTGATAATGAGTATTTATATTGTACTAATACTTTAACAGGATTAGATACTAAACTTCGTTTATCTGATTTAACAAGAAAAGTTTCATCGTCTGGTGTAGGATTATCTATACTTGGTACTGTAACTAATACACAGACTACATTCAAAAATTTTAATACTCCAGGTGCTGGACTAACTCTTTCAGATACTCGGGGATCATTAACACTATCTTTAGTACCAACTCAACTTAATTTAGCTTTATTTGATAATACAACTGCAGGATTTATATCTACTGTTGATTTAACTGAAAACGTAGGTACAACAATATTACCTACAGCTAATGGTGGAACTAATAAAAGTTCTGCATATGTTGTTGGAGATGTATTATATGCATCTGCAACTAATGCATTAGCTGGATTAGCGGGCGTAGCTACAGGAAATGCATTAATCTCTGGAGGTATAGGGGCTGCACCATCTTGGGGTAAGATAGATTTAGCTACACATACTAGTGGTACTCTGCCAGTAACTACTGGAGGTACGGGCGTTACGTCTGTTTCCTCACGAGCAGTATTAGTTGGTAATGGTACTAGCGCTATGTCAGCTACATCAGCGGCAGCAGCAGGTCAAATACTTATAGGATCAAATACAGGAAATCCAGCATTTGCAAATATTGCATCTACTGATGCTTCAATAGTTGTAACAAATGGAGCTAATTCTATAGATTTAGCAGCACGAGTTACAAAATTAGAATTAGCAGATGGAACTGATATGGTAATATCATCTAGTACAAATACTTATACTGCAGCTGGAATGACATTTACATCTAGAAGATTAGTTACTAATTTAACAGCTGCTACTAAAAATGTAGTAGCTTTAGAATCTGGGACAGTATTTACTTTAAATAGAGCGGGTGGAATGGTAATAACTTTACCTGCGGCTGCAGCAGGATTAACTTATGAGTTTCATGTAGGTACAACTTTTTCAGGAACTTTTCAAATTGATGCAGCTACTTCAGCAGATACTCTTCAAGGAGCTATTTATATGGGAACTGGTGGTATAGGAAATGATTCAGATGATAATGCAGAAAATCATGGATATGCTTCTCCAGCTGCAGCGGATCATCAATATGTAGCTGATGCAGATACAAAAGGTAGACATCTTGGAACACATCTAAAATACACTGCAATAACTGATGCTATTTGGTTAGTTGAAGGATTTGCAATAACTAGTGGGGCAATTGTAACCCCTTGGACATAGAATATATAATATTTTTTTATATATTTGCAGAAAATTTTTATTAACAAAAAAACATTATAGACAATGGCAAAGAAAAAAGTAACAAACGGATCTACTTACAAAAAACAAGAATTAGTAGATTTAATGCATGGATTAATGCAAGTAGAAGATTTAAAAAGTGTTGGGTTAGCAGTATGTGCTCAAGAAAATATCAGACATATTAATGATATGTTAAAAGATATAGAAGATAAAGCTATACCTTCATCAGCATTTTTAGCGTTAGCTGGAGAGATGCAGCAGTATAATATGGAAACAGAGATAGAAAAAGTAAAAGCTAAAGAGGCAGAACCTGAAAATGCAAAATTAATTGAAGAAAGAAAAAAACAATTAGATGTAGTAGCTGAGTTATTACAAGCTGAAGTAGACATAAAGTTATTTAAAATAGATAAAAAAGATTTACCTATTGAAATAACTAGTAAACAATTAGGAATGATTAATTTAATAGTAAAATAATATGGCAAATCCAGATAGTTATCAATTGGTAAAACAATTGGAAGAAGTTCAAACATCTATAGATCAATTATTAAATGCTCCTTATGGACAACAAGGTGCTATGGTAATTAGTGATCAAAGAGTGTATAATGGAGATTGGTATTGTGTAGTAGCTTTAACAGATAATACAGAGTTAGATGCGACTGGTACTATTGTAAATTGGGGTCTTAATGGGGTATTGGGAATGCCCCTAGCTAATGATATTCCACTGATTGCAGGAGTACCTATGTATGGTGATTTTACAAGAATACAACTTGTTGCAGCAGCATGCACTGTTATAGCTTATAATAAATAATGTCTCCAAGAAATTCTTTAGGATTAGGGAGACATATTGTTGTTGGAAGTTATGGGGCATTAAGTGCATATGTTTTATGCTGCTTTTTTGTATCTACAGCTACAGAGTTGACTCCACAAGAGACAATTGTAGATCTCTGTGATACTTGGGATTTAGATGGAAATGATGACATAATGCCCCAGCTTGTCCCTGATTTAGGAGGATGTTGGGAAATAGATAGTAATGATGATATAATGCCTGAGGCAGTTTAATAATATAAAAATAAGAAAATATGGCAACAAAAAATATAGTACCAAGAGCAGCCGATGAGGGTGGATTGGGAACTTCAGCAAAAAATTGGGGTAAAGTTTATACAAAACAAAGAGTGATGGAGGTTTCAGCTTCAGATGCAGATGGAGATCACCATGGTGATGTAGTTTATTTTGGAACAGGCACAGTAGTAGTAGGTAAAATATATCATTATAAAGATGATGGTTCTTGGGAACTTGCTGTTTGTACTGCGGCTTCAACATGTGATGGTTTGTTAGCTGTTGCGACAGCCAGTGGAACAGCATCTGCTGTCGGAATGTTATTAAGAGGATTTGTTACTCTTATTGATATTCAAGGAAGTGAAACAGTAGGTGGTGTTTTATATTTATCTGAAACCGGCGGTGGAGGACACGCTGATATTGTAGCTCCATCAGCTAGCGGTGAAGTTGTAAGAATCATAGGATATTGTTTAACTACTGACGATCAGATTTGGTTTAACCCAGATAATACATTTGTAGAAATAACATAATATGAGTATAAACAAAATAAACGGGATTGCATCTGATACTTTATCTAAAGTAAATGGAACTAATGATGCACTATTATGTAATATGTTGCAAGGTGGCTTAAATAATGCTGATGCCCCTATGATTAATAGTCATTCTATAGATCTTGATGGTTCTGCTGATTATATTGATTTATTAGCTGTTGTGGGGGATATAGATACAGATAGAGGTTCTGTAACTATATGGTTTAAAATAGATACTGATGTTACTTGTCAGATATGGAAATGTAATCAAAATTCAAGCGCTGCTAATAATCAGCTACAGATATATTATAATGCAGCTAATAATAAAATAATATTTCAACAAAAATACAATGGTACAGCGGTTACCTATACTTCAGATAACACGCTTACTCCTGGTGGTGATAGTTGGCATTTTGCAGCTATGTCCTGGACAACTGGAACTATGTTTGCCACATTGGATGGCACTAATTCTGAGGAACAAGAACAATCAGGAACACCATTTAATCCTGGTAAATGTATGGCTGGTAGAAATGCAGCAGCGTCGAATTTATATTTTGATGGGCATATAAATGAGATTGGTATGTGGAATGCGGCATTAGACGCGGATGCTCATAATGCTATTTATAATAGTGGTAAAGGTATTAATTTAACTAGAGATGTAGACAGCTATACTAACGCTAGCGATTTAATCGGGTATTGGAAAATGGAGGAAAATACAGGAAGTACTGTTGTAGATAGTTCTGGCGGTGGTGAAGATGGTGCTTTAAACGCGACAGACTTATGGTCAACAGATACAAATTAATATGGATAGAAAATATATAATATTAAACACTAGTGAATTAAGTGGTTTAGATTTTAACGAATTACCTATTACTAGTGAAGAATATGTTAGAAAAAGTATAGATGAATCAAAAGCAATTGTTTTTTATAGAGGAGCACCTCCTAGTGGATTATCAGGAAAAACAGAATATACTAATAGCGAATTACTAGCTATTGTAAATGATATAAATGGAGAGTGGTATACAATAGGTTCTTTATCATGATTAGAAAAACTAGAGTTAGAATGATATAAAAATATAAAATTTAATAATAACTATAAATAATAAAAAAATGGCAACACTTAAAAGTAAAATAGAAATCAGTAGTTCAGACTTTTTTAGTCAAAGTTTAAACTTAAGTTCTTCTGCTACTGCTAACGCAACTGGTGATGATCGCGCTTTTAGTGTAGAAAGAATCGCTGAAGGCGTAAGAGCATCTTGTGTATTAACTCAAGTAGAAACTGTATTAGTTAATATGCATGGAAAAACATTAACATTATCAGATCCATATGGAAATGTACATACAGTTACTTTTTCTACCGCATATGCTAATAGTATAAATGGTACAAATGGCGCTGGATCTATTACTGTTACAAGTTCTAATCTAAGTTTATGGAATAATAAAACAATAATCATAGTTGATAATTATACAACCCCAAGAACTTTAACTATAACATTTGATCAAAATACAGCTACTATTGTTAGAGGAACTTGCACTGCAACAGCAATTGCTTATACAGTAGGTGTAAGTGGTTTAACATCATTAGAAGGTATTAGAAATAAATTATATGATGCACTTATAGCTATTAATAGAATAGGAGATTTTTCTGTAACACCAACTAAAAGTAGTAATACAGCTATACTAGATTTAACTCAGGTTTTTGTAGGTAATATAGCAACCCCTACTATTACAGGAACAGCTGAAGGCGTTACAACTACACATGTAGATTTTACTGCTGGAGGAGATGGATATACTTCATCTTTTGCAGGAATTAGTAATAATGAAGCTACTACTACAGCACATTTAAAATCTTTAAGGAATTCTTTATTATTAGCTTATTCAGAGGGTTTATTATCTATAATTCCGGGAGCTGTACCTACAGCAGCTACTTTAACATTATCAGTAGTTGGACCTTATACGGCTACTGCGGCAAATAAACCTACAGGAACTTGTATAACAGCAGGTGAAATGACCACAACAAATTTTACTGGAGGAGATATTCCTTTAATATTTCCTTGCGGAGAATTTAATAGTAAACATCAAAAAGTTTATATTTATATGGTAAATAGATCCTCAACCGGTACAGTTAATTTATATATGAAAGATACAACGGCTAAATCTGAAGCTACTATAACAGCAAGTGGTACTGATACATCAGCTATAGCTGCAGGTAAAACTCTTACTTTAATATCAGGTGAAGGAAATACATATACACTTACTAGTGTAGTTCCTTCTGATGCAACTGCTGGTTCAAAAGTATCTGATCTAGCTTATATATATGGTGATGGAGATACTATGGAAGAAACTATGATCGGTATTCAAGAAACTATTGAAATAATAGATAATATAGCAGGCAGAGAAACTAAACCTTTTACAGCTTCTTTAGATAGTAATTTAGTATTAAGAATTAAACAAAATAATATAGATGCAGGTACATCAAATAATACATCTATTGGTGGTACATTTTTAGCTGAAGGAATGATAACAGGGGCAGATTTTGTCGGAGGTATAGATAGTTATCATTTAATATCTAGATTAGGACCTAAAGAATTTTGCTTTTTTGCTTTAGCAGGTAGTCCTAAATTATATGCAGATGCAGAAGATTCAATTGTAGAAGTAGAATATTTAACTTTAGAAGCATAAACATATATTATTCTTATTAATCAGTTAAAAAACTATAGAATGACAAAAGTAAAAGAGTGCTCACATACAGATATAATAAGAGAAATTACAATAATGGAACATAGAATGGATAGTATGGAGGAAAAATTAGATAAGGTAGTTGAAAAATTAGATATGCTAACTGAAAAAGTACTAGATCCTGATATTGGAGTAACTGCAAGAGTTAATAGAAATACTTCTACAAGAAAAGTGATTGTAAGAGCTCTTTGGGTTATTTATGCTGCTACTATTGGATTAATGATTAAAATGTTTATGGAATGAAATTACTTAAATGATGCCTAAAGAATTAAATGAACATACTGGATTTCATGTAAGTATAAAAACACTTATAGGTATTAGTGCTGCTATGGCAACGGTTATAAGTATGTGGTTTATACTTCAAGGTGATATAAATGATGCCAAAGAATTA
>Ga0098044_1001033_pt1 | contig 14556 bp, 13 predicted proteins | sample 10_taG_FD_75053 | JGI IMG/M metagenome (GOLD analysis project Ga0098044, IMG submission 75053) | Marine viral communities from the Subarctic Pacific Ocean - 10_ETSP_OMZ_AT15264 metaG | ecosystem: Environmental > Aquatic > Marine > Oceanic | place: Pacific Ocean | collected 2015-01-16 | reverse complement strand
CTATATTTAATGGATCACGAACTACTGATTCACTGAAACCTTCATACCATGGCATATCAGCAGTACCTTCAGTTCTACCTAAAGATTCTTGCATGGTATCAACAACAGGTAACTCAGAATCATACATTAAGTTACCAATCGCATTAATACCACCTTCAACGCCAGCTAAACCAGCTCTAAATGGAAGTGATGCAACATCAAGTACTGCATTACCAACTCCACTTTCACCTTTAGCAATCTCAGCAGTAGCTCTAGGAAATACTGCTTGTGTACCTTCTGATATATCACTTGTACGTGCATCAACTCTAGCTTGATTCTCTGCTTCGAAATCACCTTGAGCTTTATTACGGAATGCTTCAAATCCATTAGCAATGATATAATCCTTATCAGATTGTGACATATTACTTGCATTTACACGTTCCATTTGTTCAGGGGTGATAACTGATTCAACTATTGGTCGTAATGCCCCACTAGCTATCTGTTCATCAATAATGGTCATCATTTCTTCTTGAGTCATCCCTTCTGGGAATATTAATGTACCATATCCTTCAATTGTTACTTCATTTTCCATTATTCAAATTTCCTAGTTTTTGGGTTATATCTTAATGATTTCGTTGGTTTAGTTTTCTTTTGTTTTACTGACTTCTTCTTCTTCTTCTTACCCTGTTGATATTCCAATGCTTGACCTGCTTGAGATTTCAATCCATTGATCAATATAGTACGTTGTTCAAGTTTATCAGCAATGATATCTGGAGTATCAGTACTAATAGGAATGAATCGTTTAATAAATGCACCAGTTTCCATTTCAGCGATTGCTGCACCTGATTCATCTCTTAGCCCAGGTGATACCCAGTTAAGTGCATTAATCAGAGCACGTGAACTACCTTTAGTAGATCTCAATTTATTAAGTGTATCAAGTATACCAATACCTGTACCTGTAAACTGAGCTAATTCAGCTACATTAATAGGACCAGCATCATTTAATTTCCTTTCAGCAGCTAGTGTTTGGTTATAGAACTTCAATGCATCACGTTCAGTACCTGATCCACGTTGCTTAGATTTAAGATCTTCAGATTTAATACTAGTTTCAATATTACCTTGAGCTTGTTCTTGTCTAAGTTTAATATTACCAGCTTTAATTTGAGAAACCTTTTGTGCCATGTCTAGTGCAATCCGTTGTTCATTTTCTGGTAATCCTATAAATTTACTAGGATCAATTTCACCATTAGATTGTACAGCTTCATTAGCAAGTTTAGTTAGACGAGTATGGTCACTATTAGTATTATCACCACCTAATTCTTCAGGAGTTACTTCAGGAGCTACATCAAAGTTAGGATAACGTTTTGGGTCCATCTCATTTAGGCGTGCGTATTGCTTATCACCTTGTGAATTCCATTTTTCCATTTCCATTTTAGTTAACCTAGCAGCATCAGGTTGATTAGATGATAATTGTTGCGCATACTGTTGAGTTAATTGATTTGTACGTGACCTAGAACTCCCATATGCTTCTTCCATACGAATGAATTCATTCTTAGCAGCAGCAATTTTAGCTTTTTCTGCAGCACGAGTTTGATCATCAAGTAATTTAGCTTCAAATTGTGATTGTTGAAATGCTTTATCTTCTAACTTATCAGCAGCATCATTATCATATGGACGTAGTAATGTACCCAATCTGTAATATTCCTCAGACTGTTTCATACCCGGCTTATAAATGTTACGTAGACGTTCATATTCTTCACGTGATATATCTTCACCAAATAACGCATTAAGTTGTCTTTCTCTTTCACTATTAATTTCATCATCAGATATTTCAATAGATTGTTCAGTAGGAAGTCCAATGAAATTAGGATCTTCTATTGACTGTTCTTGACCCATACCTAATGAATCACGTAAACCAATATCTAATTGAGCATAATCTGTATCTAAACCAAAAGGATCTTCAACTGATTGTTCTAATGGTTCAGGTTCCATTGTACCTTGAGGTTCCATTGCAAGACGTTGTTCTTCTAATTGCTTACGGTAAGCATCAGCATCAAATTCAAAATCATCTGCAGCATGTTGTAATCTACGTGCTTTAGAATAATCATCACGAATCTTTTGTGCTTTCTCTTTATCCCAAGCTGATGTAAGTCCACCTGCGATTGTACCAAATGATGCACCGATATCATCAGCACGTTTGTCTAAATATCTACGTTGATCTAAATAACTTGGACCACTCATGATATTACCGAAATTACCGAAACTAGCCATTATTTACCCCCACCTAGTGCACCGAATACATTTGCACCACCGGTCATGAATGAACCTAAATTACCCATGAATGAATCATCCTGTACATTCATCATGTTATTAGCCAATGCCATATCAGCTTCATTTAAACCTTGATATTCACTCATTTTAACATTACTTGTTTGGTTAGCAAGGTTAGTAGTTGCATCTTGACCCATATTAGCTATGTTACCAAAAGCATCAACCTTCTGACCAAATTGATTAACTTGTAGATCAGTGTTAGCTCTATCTCTATCTATATCATCACTATACATGCCATATTCAAATCCTCTATCGGCTAATGCCATTTCCATTGATTCTTTCCATGCTTTACGTGCGATTTCTTGTGATCTATCAGCAATACCTTTACCAGTAGCTGAACTAAACAACTTACCTGCATTAGCTGCACTACCTTCAACTGCATCTGTAGCTTCTTTAATTTGTAAATCCATAGACGGATCAAGGAATTGTTGTGCTTTTGTATTTAAATCATATGCAAATGGATCTGCTTGATTATATTGATATCCTCCAATATTACCTACTGCATCTCTATATGCATTCATATCACTAGCTGCATTAGCTGTATATGGTGAATATGCATCATTTAGCATACCCATTAACTCTGCTGATTGACCTGGTATGTTACTCTTAATACCTTCAATAGCTTTATTACTATTACTTATGTTCTTATTGGCTTGACTCGCACCAGACATTGCTGATCCCATCGCACCTGCTCCACCGGCTGCTGCTATACCGGCTGCTACTAATAATGGTACTGGCATATTTTAAGTTCTCCTAGCTGTCCCTGAGACAGTGATTATTTTCCTACCAGATGGTAAGATTATTGTTAATTCTTCAGGTGATGTACTACCTGTATAGTCTTGAATATAGGTGGTGATATTTGTTACATCATTACCTAATACTTCTTTTACTGTAATAAACCCATAGTCAGTTAATGAATAAGGAAATATAACATCAACTGGACCTTCGATCTCAGTATCTATACTACCCTCAAACATTGATTTCATGACAGTAACGTTCATTGTTATGTCTGGATTACCCTTTATAGGATTGTAATTAATATCACCCCATGCACCGTTCAATGCATTGATAATATTTGACCACGCATCTGAAAAGGAAGTGGTAAGTGTAATACCTACCACCGACTTAATCCAACTTGTTGTTACTTTATGTATCATCGTGTTGAACTCTCCTTGATTGTCATTCTAGCTCCGTAAATTGTAATTGGTGATGGGTCTGAGAAACGTAATCTAAATGTAATACTTCTACCAGAACCAACATTAGTCCATTTAACAAATCTACTGTAATCACCTTGTAAGCCTATACTGCGCCAGTCCATATTAACCCAAGTATAACCACCATCACGTGATACATCTAACTGAGCTTGTGGATCACGTCCTAAACCAGCAAGTAATGGTGTTGTACCTACTTCCATATCAAAATAAACTTCATTGACTGTAATAGGGTTAAAATCACTGTAATAGACAGGTGATATACGTTCACGAACTATCTCTCTATCCTTGTAATCAGTGTACTTATTTGGATCTAAATACATTAGACTATTACCTGACAATCCACCGTGATATACTCTATTATAAGCTGTTACACCAAATAAAGCTTCCCATGCTAGATCTTCAGTTGTAGTCCAATCTCTAGTTGATCGTTCATTCCATAAACCAGTTGATACATTGTATTGAAATGTACGTTTACTGTCTTTAAATGTTAATATATAGAAATGGCTACCTTCATTATAATAACACCATCCTATTGCACCAGCAGGGTCTGTAATCGTGCCAAATGTATTTTCCAATGCATTGGTTGATATTCTAACAGGTTCACCTAAACCACGCATCATGAATATAGTATTACGTCCAGCATCACTAGAACCTAAAAAGAATACCATTTCCTCGATTGTTGCAACTGATCTTGGAGCTTGTGCACCTAATTGTGAACTAGAACCTTGCATGAATGACATTGGATCGGTTGAACTTGTACCACTTGCAGACCACACTTCATATGACCTTTCACCAAATAAATACAATCTATTACTTACAACTTTCAATGAATTAATAGCATCGGCACTTGATTCTGCTGAATAGAAATTAGGAATACCATATTCATCTTCAAATTCAGTTGATGCTAAGTTTGAAAAGTAGAATTCACCACGTTGAGAGTTAATGATAAGTCTCTGTGCTAAGAATTGTACCTGAGAGGGTCTAATAGGCTCTGTAGTACCACTTAAGTAAGGTAAAGCTACCTGTTGCCATGTTGCAGATAAAGTGATATCATCTGCAGTTAAATCAGCTTCATATAATGTAACACCATCTGCTATAACTAACTTAAATCCGTTATCACTGATACCCACTGGACCAGTACCGGATGCGACACTACCAAACTCAACCCATGTAAAGTCGGGATTAATTCTAAATACTTTGTCACCATATACGGCATATAATAAACTCCTATTGTCTGGACCAGTACTTGAATACCAGAAACCACGACATGCTGCTGTTGGGTCATCCCCAATGTTTGCTACTAATTGTTCACCAGGAGAGTATATAAGAGCCATTTCTGATTTACCATCAGGGTTCTCTATATTCTCTGGTATTAAATTTAAGGTACGTTGACTTGATATACCACGAGATCTATATTGGTATGAACCACCTATAAATGGTACTTTCATTGTAGCCATTGTTACCTCCATCCATCCATGTGAAAAATGGTATTACTTGATGTATTGTTTTGCATATGTGCCATTAATGGAGTCTTAGCTTGAGTGTTAGTACGTATCTTATCATATGCAGTGTTACGTAAATCTTTCATACCAGACTTTATTTCAATATCTTTACCATACCTTTCACTTAACAAATATGACAATGCATATTTCAATGATGGTTCATATTCAGGTGCAATTTCAATTTCATCATTGAATTGTACTGGTTGAATATCTTTAGCATAATGTAATATCAATGAATAATTAGTATCCATTTTGACATTTAATGACAATTTAGATTGCGGATAATTAGATACATAAGCAGCGTATGTTGGTAACGATACTGAATCAGTTCTAAACATCATTAGATCTTGTGGTGCTACTAGTGTAATTTCATTAGATACAGTACCAGTTGGGTTAAAACTAGTGTATACTCGAAGTAAATTAGATGGTCTATCAATATCAATATCAACTGTTGGATATGAAGCTGATGTGCGACCTATTGTGTAATCATATTGTGATGCAGTTGGTGCATATGTTACAGTATCTATCATTGATGCAAAGAAGTTCTCTAAGTTCATCTCTGATATGATATCATTTAATAATTGTAGACCGACTGTAGATCTAGTACCATCCAATGCTTCACCATCAGATATATCACCAATCATTTTGTAAGCATCTACAATTAAGTTCCTTACGTTTAACATTATTTCTTCTCCTTAGAGGGTTTCTTTTTAGTACCTGATTTCTTTTTAGTAACTTTCTTAACCGGTTTAATTGGCTCAGGTTCTGGCTCTAATTCAGGCTCAGGTTCAATGACCTTATTTAATACATGTTGTATCTTAGCTTCACTCAATACTCTTACATCACTTATAGAAGTATTAGGCAATGACACATAACAATCATTTAACAATACCTCTACATGACTATCATCTACGATATAACCTATTGTACTATCTTTCTTATATATTACTTTCATATAACGCTCCTAACACGTGGGTATAAAAAAACACAGATAAACCACCCCGGAAGATGGTCTACCTGTGTTAGGTAATTCTTTGTAGATTAAGCCTTAAACCAAACTACAGATGCCCATGATGTACGAGCAAGTAATTCTTTATTAAGAACATCCCAACGAACGATCTCTTTAAAGTTAATTGGATCTGGTCCTTTAGTAGTTGTTACTGATAATGATTTAGCAACTTTCATCTCTTTTTGTTCGCAACCCGATATTGGTGCAAATTTAGCGTTAGCGAAGATGAATGAAGTTGTATCATAAATAACACCAGCTTGATATGTAGAGTCAGCATCTTGTACTTGACTTACTACTGCACCAGCTACTGGAAGAATAGATACATTTTGCAATGGCTTTGCAACAGTTACAGGTTTAATAGTGATTGCTACTTCACCAGCGATTGCTACTGCGTCTGCTAATGCTACGAATGTGTAATCTTGAGAGATTGCTTTACCGTAGATATCAACAACTTTAACACCAGCTACTTTGAATCCTTGACCTTTAGCGATTGTCTCACCACCAGAAAGAGCACCATCAGCGATTGTTAGTACAGTTGCACCATCAACAAGAGTAGTCTTAACTGTAGCTGTACCTAATTGTAAGTCACCAGTTACTAGAGATGTTACATCAGCAGATTCATAGAACTCTGCTCCACCGTACATTCCGATTTTGCTATTCTTGAACATGTCAGAGATAGATGCAGAAGGGTTGAAGAAGTTAAGACCTGCAGCAGCGATAGTTTGGTTAAGTTCACAGTCAAGTACACCAACAAGCTTACCGTATGAACGAGCTTTCTTGATACCAGAGATTGCAGAACCTAAGTCTTTAAACTCAGAACTTGCAGAGATAACAACGTGGCTATCAGCATTTTCTTTAATGTAGTTAGCAGAACGTTCTTGGATATGAGAAGCTAGACGAGCAGCGTATGGTGTTGCTACTTGATCACCGAAGTTCTTAATGTCCAATGCACGTACAACTGCATTACTATCAATAGAAACATTGTTTTGTTCTAGAGTGATAATACGGTCACCGCTTGAGTAGTTATCAGGTACAGCAGTTGCACCAGAAATTACTGTTGGGTAGTCAGGAAGAGTAACAGTCATTGTGTCACCTGTTCCAGATTTAAACTCTTTATCAAGTTGTTTGTTAGAGTTTACGATTAGTGGTAAGTTCTTTGCGAACTCTGCTACGAATGGTACTGCAACTGATGTTACAGTGAAATTATATGTTGCCATGAGATATTTTCCTTTTAGTTATATTATAGGCGAATGTTAAATTGCGTTATTGCATTTAACTATGTAAATTTAAGTGTTCCAGATTCATATCCATCTAGGAGTTCCTGGTCACTCATGTTATCGATAGATTTTACAGTTACACCATTAGTTTTATTAGTTAAAGAACCTGCAGGTGCTGGTGCCTTAGTTGCTACTGGTTTAACTGGAGATGCACTTTGTGACACAAATTGTGCTACAGAATTCATCAGGGAAGGAAGTTCATACTTATGTGCTTTATTCACCTGTTCAATCGCTTGAGGTCTATCAGCGAAGTATTTCAAGATCTTAGGACCGTTCTGGTGTTGAAACATATATTGTACAATTTCCTCGTTGAATACATTGCTTGGATTACCAAGTGCACTAATAGATTCCAAATACTCAGTTTGTTCACTTTCTGGGATGTTGTTAGCAACTTTCTCATTCCATGAATTAGCTTTAGCAGTGTAATCTTGTTGTTGTGCTTGAGCTTGTGCATTACTGTCAATAATTCGTTGAACAGATTCATTCGCTTTAGTAGTGGTTAAGTAATCAATGTATTCATCATCGCTTGCGAAATGTTGTCTACCATACTTTTCCTCGACCTTATTTGTTTGTGGTGCTTGAGGTTGACTTAACTGAGCTTTTAACTCATTCAACTCACGCTCTAGTCTTCCCACCTGGCGGTCTTTACGTTTTAATCTATTCTTGAATCCTCTTGGTAATGACTTAAAGTCATCATCTTCGTCTTCAACTTGTGCATCAGATTCTACTGAGGATGCACCAAATGGATCATTGCTAGGTGCATTGTCCACTTCTTCTGTAAGTTCTTCAGTAGCAACTTCACCTACTACTTCTGGGTCTACACTCTCTAACTCTTCACTAGGTACTTCTACAACTTCTTCAACAACTTCACTCTTAGGTTCGTCATTGTTAAATCCTGTTACTTCAATACCATTGTCAATCGCTAACTCGTATTCATCCTGTGAGAAGGATGATCCATCGACAGTATCTACTGCCTGGTTTTCTAATTCGGTCATTATAAGCTCCGCAACTCCTAGTCTATTATAATCCCGGCTAGTAGGGGTTGATTATCTAACTCATACATAAGTATAGGTGATTACCATTAGATTTTTAAAATACTGTCCAAAAAGTTTTCAATTTCATTCTGTTCTGAACGCATATCAGCTTTTAAATCCATTTGTTCTTGTATAATCATTTGATCAACATCATTAGAAGCTTTCTGATCTTCAAGTGATGATTGTCCCATTAACTTAAGACGTTCAACATCAAGATCATTCTCATTGTCCATTTTCTTACCGAGCAATGTAGTTCTAGATTTGATTTCTTCTTTAGTTAATGACATCTTCTCTTGTACAAGTTGTTGTTGTAGTTCAGCATTAGCTTGTTTAAGTTCATTCATCTCTTGATCTTTAGCTTGCATTTGTAATTGTAGTTGCTCAGGATTACCACCAGCTTGTAGTGACATCTTAGCAATAGCTTCAATCTTCTGCTTAATTAAACCCTTCTCATCATCAAGATCAATGTTATCAATAATCTCAGGCATAATTACCATTGCCGATGGACCCATCATTTGTGATACTGCAAGTAATGAACGTAGATTCTCTTTACGTTGTGTTGCAAGTAATGGACCAGCTTGTGATGCTACTTCGTATTCGTTAGGAATGATATTCATTTCACTGAATGGTATCTCTTTACGTTGACCTTCACCATCTACTACAAGTGGTACTTCTCTATCAGTATCATAGTACACTGACATCATGTCCATCATTACACGACCACATTGCTCAATGGATGCTGCAAGATTCTCATACAATGTAGAAAGGATAGTTTCAGATGCACGTGCTTTAAGTAATGCTGCTTCTGCTGTTTCTTGTCTACCCATTGATTCACCTATACCATTCTCAGGCATACCGATGATAGATGATATTAGTTGCATCATGTTAGCTTGTGAAGATAGTACATCACCTAGATTAACTGCAGTATCAACTTTTATTGGCGGTGCTATTGGTGAATTAGTATTCTGATCAAAGTCTTTATAAATAAGTGCAGGGATGTTAGAACGTGAACTATTCTTCCACAACTCTTCATAACCCTCTATACCACGGTCACTTACCATGTAATTAGCTTTAGGTGATAGTGCTAGACGTTCTGCTCCAAGTGATGCTGAGTAGTTTAATAAACGCTGTGCATCCTTAGCTCTATGAATAATACCTACATATTCTTGTTTACCATCGATCATTACAGGTAATCCATAGACCGGTATGATTGGTAAATATGTTAGTCCAATGTCTTCATCATAAATAATTTCATTACCTACAAGTTTAGTACATCTTACTGATGTTATCTTCTTCTCTTTACTTCTATAACCGTCAATCTTCTCATCAGACTCTTCACCTTCTGGTCCAATGTAAGTCATGCGCTTCTTAGTAACCTTTTCATAGAATGTAACGATCGGTATTGAATCATCAGGATCACCTTGTTGAATACGTGAACTAAACATACCACCTTCGTTTTGATACATCATGATATCATCACCATACATCTCTTTAGCTTCCTTCGGGTTCATATAGTCAATATGTGCAATGTAACGTGCATCACGACCATCTACTTCACGTGACAATGGATCAATAAGTACTGCACTATAATCATGTATAACTTCTATTTTAATTGATACATCTAATGAATTATCTTCTGGATTGTTATATTCAGTATTCAAATGAACCCAACCATAACCTGTTGTTGATGAACCACGTAATGCTGTACGATATACTGCTTTTGCACCTGAACGTGATTCAATACCCTTAGCTACTGCTGATAACAAACGTGCTTTGCCTTTACCACTCTCATGCATTGCTGTATATGTAATACCATATGGTGCTTGATTATAACCACCAACGATACGCTCTACAAACTTATCAAGTACTGGGAATTGAAACTGTGCTCTATTCTCACCACGTACTTTATTATCAGTGTTACTGAATTGTGAATTGTCAATACCATTGGCGAATGCTAGATCTTCTTTGCATCGAATGTATGTGTTAGCAGATGCATCGTAAGCAGCATCTATATCCTTTTTAATTGAGTCAATCTTAATGATCTCATCTTGTGTATTTTCCATTACCATTTCCCTGCTTCCATGAAGCCATGTGACACTGCTCGTGCAAATGATTTGTGTGTTAGACCACCACCTGATGTAAGATTACCTTCAAATCCACAGCTAAGTGCTAGTGCATCTGCTTCATCCGGTGAGTGACCAATCTCTTTAATAATATCTTTTTTCGGAACGAGTTGTATACGCCCTTTCTGATCCATAACATAGGTGGTTGCAACTAATTGTTTCTTAATAGCTACTTGATTACCTATGATACCACCAGCTTTAAACCAATCTGACAATCTCTTATAGATGTATGATCTCATATTTGCACAATCCATTGTCAATGAACCATCACCAAATCCTATTCCACGTATATCAATACCTGGCGGTAAACGTTGACCAAGCTTCTCACCGAGGAAGAATCCAATACCTGTCTTATCGAATAACAATTTATTAGCTTTATACTTTACATGTAACTCTTGTGTTTTAGTTATGATAGCTTCCTCGGTCGGTGTTTGTAATGTAACAACTTCAAGTATAGATAGACCTTTACGTACAACCCAACAGCTCTTATCTTTACCACCACCCACGTCCAGTCCTATTGTAGTTAGCTCATTGTCAGTGTTATGAGGTAATGGACTTGCAAATGATGTATTAAGTAAGTCAGGTGCAATGATTGATGTAGATGATTGCCGAGGAAACTTACCAAGTACTTGTACTCTTACATAATCACTGTCAATACCATATTCTTCAATGACATCATCTATCTCTTTCTTGTTAGTATGTAATGAACTACGACTGTCTATCTCCATGAAATTCCAACGCTTAGAAGAATATGTTTCATAGAAGTAACCAGATGTAAGAGTAGGGTTAGATGTAAGTAACATCTTATTCCAATCTTGAGTACATGAACCCCTCATTGTATCAATTACTGATGAAGGGTATTTAGACGCTTCATCTAGTAGATATAACATATTTGGTGAGTGATAACCTGCCACTGACTCTACTGATGCTTCAGACCATATTAAACGTTTAATGTAAGCTGTTGCTGAATCACCTTTGAAGTGTATCATTTCAGTAGTATATTCAAACCATTCACCTATCGCTGATGCTCTAAGTATCTTACACAGCGGTGCCCATATTGTAGACTTAGACTGTGATGCTGTATTAGATGATACAAGTACAACAGCTTCTGGCTTAACACATAACGTCCAACCTGCTAGTATTGATATTGTATATGTCTTACCAATACCCCTGCCACTACCCACTGAGCTATACTTATTGTCCAATACTGATTGTATAATTGTTCGTTGATTATCATCTGGATCAATGCCTAATATCTCTTGTGAAAAGAGTATTGGATCATCCTTATAACGTTCATGAAATGCTTTTAGATCATCAGTAGTGAATCTATCAAGTGAGAAATACTCTTTACTTAACATCACCGATCTCTTTAATTGCTTCTGCGAATGAACCTTTGACTGTTACTTCAGTCTTCTGTTCAATCACTTGCTTATCAACATATCCATAATTACATTTCAAATTAAAAATTCCAAAAGCTGGATTGCGTGATGTCTGTGCCATATTCACTACTCTTGCTTCAAGAATCATCTTTGTTTTTTTATAAGCGTCCGAGAAGATAGTGTTAGTATCTTTAAATTCTTTTACTCTTTGCTTAGATACATCAGCAGCAATACACCACTCTATCAGTTGAAATGATTCTTTATTAACCTCAAAAAACTCTAGCATATCACATGCTAGAGCTTCGATTTTCTTATTGGTCCACTTTTTAGGGCGACCTATTTTACTTGTTGTTTTCTTATCAATATTCGACATATGCCAATTCTTCTCCTGCTTCTACTCGAATCGGTATGTCTCCTGTTTTAAATGCGTAATCAGTAATTCTACAAGGATGTGACATACGTTGACGTTCATCTTGTAAAGTATATCGAATGCGCTGTTTAAAATAAGCCGGGAACTGCCACCGATGCGTTTTATCAGGTGGTAGCTTAGACATATCATACAATTCAAGTGCTTTTATAAAAGCAATATAGGCGAGACCTACATTCTCACTGTAATCTGATTTAAAATATGCTTTCATTTGCTTCTCACATATCATAGACCAGATCAAATGTACTGCATTTTGATCACCTGACTTTGCTAATAACATCATATCATTGAAATCCTGTGCATTCATATTACTTACCCTCCTTTCTAAGACGCTTGTTTTCACTTCTTAGTAAGATTAGGTTATGTTCTAATGTCATTACTTTATACTGTAGTTTCAATATTAAGAACAACGCTACACAGATTATAATGAATGCTAACATGATTATTTCTCCCCAAACGTTGACTTAGATCGTTTATCAATTAAGTCATTTAGAAGCATGTAAGCTTTTGCATAACTATTATCTGCATCAAATACTTTATATGTATCATAGACACGTTTGGGAGCATCTATACAGACTCTTATTCTATCAGCAATGGTTGCTATATGATTTCCGCTAATGTTATCTACAATTGATCTAGCTGCTGCTGCTGAACTTGAGTATACTCCAGTACTTAGATCTTTAATGTTAACTAAAATAACAGCTCTACGCTGCTTTGTACCTGGACCAGTCTGTGAATTCTTTGATTGAGTAAGTAATTCTAAGTTATCTAAAGAACATCGTGCTTCAAGTGTCTTACTATTATCAATGTGATTAATAACAAAACCATCAGGTACTTCACCATTGAACACTGTCCATACTAATTTATGTATTGTCCAAATTTTCATTACTTTATCATCATCATACAATGATACTGAGTAATAGTGACCTGTTTGATTTAAAAGTTGAGGTTTTAGTACTCTTGGTGCTTTACCTTTGGTACTTATTACTTCACCCTTACGATTAATTTTGTAATGTGAGTATCCTGGGATTGCTTTATATTCGTTTTGTATTGCATTCATGTCTCGTTTCGCTTGCACGTTAGTGCGGTTATGTGTATATAATATATTAAAAAGTGTGTAAATTGTCATTATTTTACTGTAACTTTTTAATTCTTCAACTATAGTTAATACATCGAGTGATATGAAAACCACTCTTTTTGTACGTTTTTAGTGATATTTATGAAAAAAAGTGAAAATAAATGAAAAAAAGCTCGATCCAGTGAGGGAATCGAGCTTTTTGCAGGGTTTTTATATAGTAGGAAAACGATTGATCCAACGAAACGAGAATAACTTTACATCAATTTGTGCCCTGCTATACTATAAATATAGGTGAATTGATTAAAGTTGTCAATGATTAATCACAAGATGATGTTAATTTATAATAACCTAATTCATTAGCTGACTCATTCATGATATCTACAATAGATTCAGTAGTTACAAATGCATCGAATATATAAAGTGCTTTTAAGCCATTATCACGTACTTTGGTTAAGACAGTATTCATTATATTTACTTCAGCCTCAAACAGCACCTTAGACGTGTTTTTATACCCATGTAATTCCTTATCTTCAGTGATTAACTTACACATAGTAGGAAATAATGATTTATAGTGTTTCCATAGCTTATTAGTTTTAAGTTGATGTAGTGATTGATTAAACATTGATAAGTGATATTTCTTTACTTCTGATCTACTCATACCTATACCATTACCTATCCATGTATGTAAGTCTCCAGAGTCTAGTGCATCTATCATAAGTAACTTCTCTTCATTAGGTACCTTATCTAAGTACATATTTAAGGTTATAGTTGGATGCATTGCATTGTAGTCATTATTGATAACACTCTTTCCATCTATTTTAATTAACATTCTATACCATGATGGTATCATATTGAAGGTTGTATATAATCTACCACCGGCTTTATCAAATGCTACTCTAGGGATGTTATAGATACCTTCCTCTTCACCTTTAGCAACACGTGTACAGTGATATATCTTCTCTAGGTCATTATCTAGTACATGGAACTTCTTACGTATATCTTTAGTGTTAGGACGCTTCTTAGTTGCTCTAATATATCTTTTACCTTCTTTATCCGTATAGTGTTTAGCATTACTTGGTTTACCTTTACATAACTCTACCATCTTTGCATCTATAACTTCTTCTGTTGGTAATGTAATGTAAGGATATACTTCAATATCATTGTTAGCTAGTAAGTTGTGTTCTATTTCATCCAATTTATTTT
>Ga0098044_1001029_pt1 | contig 14629 bp, 19 predicted proteins | sample 10_taG_FD_75053 | JGI IMG/M metagenome (GOLD analysis project Ga0098044, IMG submission 75053) | Marine viral communities from the Subarctic Pacific Ocean - 10_ETSP_OMZ_AT15264 metaG | ecosystem: Environmental > Aquatic > Marine > Oceanic | place: Pacific Ocean | collected 2015-01-16 | reverse complement strand
GCTGTGCGCGCGGTAGATTCGTCTTTGAATACCAATATTGAGCCGGTCATAGATGGATCAATAAGGTTGCCAACATCATCTAAGCTTGCGGATGCAGCGTGTACACGTATCTCAACTGGGCCGGTACCCTTGACCCCGAATAAATAATAGCCAGTTGAAGAGGATGCATATTGAGGCTCACCGGTGTTAGCTCCGATACTTTGATAGCCAACGCGCATACCCATATTTATTGATTGGCTAGTATATAAGTCTACATGCAGAAGGGGGTTCGCTGACGCACCAACACCAGTCGGCCAAACAACCTTAAGACTACCTGTTCTAATATGAACATCATCAACTGTATTACCGAATCTTGTTGAGCCACTGGAGTCTATTCGTGTGATATCCTCATAATGCATGCTGCTGGCCGAGATTGCACCCGACACATACAAGGTTCCAGTTAGGATGAGGCTGCTGAGCGGCTCGGTTCCTGTGCCCGGGAGAGGGTTTATGTATTTATACAGAAGCATGTCCGAGCCGGAAATAGAATTATTTCCAGTCAAGAACATGACGGAACCTGTTACGCCGTCAATGTTAACACCGTCAGTACAATCTACATATGCCCATCCAAAGCGCGCCATTTGTTATCCGACCCCGGAATAGGAACCCGACCAGTTAATCGAAACTGTGCTTTCTTCACCCAATACATTAGTGGCTGATCCAGATGCCATATTGACCTTATCTGGGGCGATGCTTGTAAGGCCGGCCACGACTGATGCACCTAATTCCCCTTGGCTTCCGAGAACATGAAAATGTCCTTTTGGCGGGTGGCTACCACCGCTAAGATACAGCCTGTTAATTTTCATCTCAAGTCTTCCACTAGATGAAGCGCTTGGAACTGTAAAATAGTTGTTAACATTGTTATCAAACGCATGGGGACCAAAGCCCACTTTCAAAGAAGAGGAGCCGTCGTTAATAACCTCTACCCATCTTGTAACATATGGAAAGTTGACTACACATTGGAAGTCAACTGCGTCAATTCCTCCCGACGCGTAGGGCCGGCCACTCACTTCATATGCCGGAGCATGATTTAAGCCAACTTCCATTTTCCATGATGGACTTGACCAATTCCTATTTGCCATAATAACCTCCAAAAATTATATTATTTGTAATAAATAGTGCTTAACTACTTCTTCTGACGCTTTTCTAATAGCCTCTTTTTCTTAAGTTCTTCCCTTTTTCTTTCTCTGGCTGCGCGCTGGCGTTTTTGTCTTTTAGCATCAGAAGGTTTTTTATATCGTTGGCGGTCTTTATACTTTTCTATAATTCGCTCTTTTTTGCATTTTTTAACAAATCTGCGAATCATTTTTTCGTGATTTCCGCGGCACTCTTTTGCCTTTACGGCCACATTAATACCCATATTACTTCCTATATTATTTAATCGCCTGCCAAACTTTGGACGCATTCCCAACTATGGAACTGATATCCACACCAGCATCGCTCGGGTCTTCCCCTAATACATTAGGACTCTCCGCTGCTCCGGGCTTTCCGGTGCTTCTTAAGGGGGCCGTTCCTTCAAATAAATCAACGCCATTATATGCATCTTTATTAATAGATTCTAAAAGTTTCTGGCGATGCTCTTTTAATTTCAAATTGGCCTCAGCGTTCTTGCGCTTCATTTGCAAGTCATCATTAAATAGGGGCGCCTCTTGTTTTTGAGGCGCCTCTACTTTGCTTTCAACTAAAACATTTTGCTGCAACCCTTTGGCAACTTCAGACACAACGCTGGACAGCAGCCCCTCTTCTAGAAGGACTTCATGGATGCATTCTTTGATAAGGGGCTTGATTAGTTTTTTCAGATCTGATTTGTTCATTGATCACCCTTTAAGGATCCCTGCTATTTGTTGCCATCTCTTTAATTCTGATAGTCTTGATTTTGCTGCCCAGGCTGCTCTCTTCAAACGGGCGGCATAATCTTCGTCGCTCTCACCGGCTTTTTTGGTCGGTTGGGGGCCCCATTTTGGATCCCATTCTGCCCCCGCTGCAGCTGTCGCGGCTGGCTCGCCGGCGGCTGGGGTTGTGGCCCGGGCTGTTTCTGGCGCGCCGGGGGCAGGGGGAACGCCACCGGGCCCTGTCGTCTGTTCGGTCGATTTAATGTAGCCAGCTAATTGTTTGGCTATTGCGCTAAGAGTACCAATTGACCTTTCAGCATTTTTTCTTTTGCGCGCGGGAGCATTTGGATCTTTAGTCATAGCAGCCAGTTCTGCTGCTCGTTTTTTTACCCACTCTAGCTGGGCCTTAGCAAAGGCTAGGGCGTCGGGCTTGAGCGCTTTGCCATCGCTCTGCGGAACAAAGTGATCACTTTCTCTGGTAGCCATGTTGTTGCCATTAACAGTCTTAATTTCTCCGGTGCTCTCCCATTCTTGTTTGGCTCTTGCAGATGAAGAACCTGCCGGTCCTTGTTCCGCATCTGGAGTGCCATCACCGTCAAGGTCGGCTGGGGTTGGGCTATCGCCCTTTTCTGTTGGTTCGTCGCTTGTATCTTCTTCATCGGCGTCCTTCACATCAAGCATTGAATCGACAAGACTTGTAAGCTGAGCCATACGAGATGAGCGTTTGCCCTTGAAGCGCATGGCGGCGGAGACGCCGGCGGCCACAATTGCTCCGAGGCCAAGTGCTTTCAAAACAGGACCAAGATATATGCCGGCTGATTTAATAAACCAGTTCTTAATAGTTTTAGCTGGCTGCTTTTTAACACGCTCGATTTGTTTTGTCATTAGCTTGTTAAACTGTCCCTGGAATTTGCCTTTATTGATGGCGAACATGGTGCCGCCGCGGCCCGACATGGGGCCCGAAACAAAAGTGGTAAATGCGTTGCCATCCGAGTTTACTAATGTCTCAAATGCCCCAACGTCTGTGCCGGGCTCAGCACCCATGGCGGCTTTAAGCAGACTGTAAACTGCTTTGTGTTTAGGATCACTTAAGAATCCAAGATCTGAACCAGCTGCCCCTCTTGCGAAGTTCTCTTTACCGGGCACCAGTCTTCTGATAACCTTAATCACACCTTCACCGGGCTTAACTTCGCCCAGATCCAACGTTTCGGTTGCATGTTTTGTAATATCTACGGTTTCAATGGTTTCTTTCATGTCTCTGAGAGAGAGTAAGAAGTCTTGAAACCACTGGCTGTCGGCGGCAAAGCCCGCGCCGAGGGCCGCGGCACCTCCTGCAGCGAGACCGAGGGGAAGTTTGGCGCTGTATGCAGACGCAACATTTTTTGCAACGGCGCCTTCCTTTGCGCCCATAGTCTCTTCCTCTTCCTCTGTTCCTTCTTCATCTTCACCCTCTTCTTGCTCATTAACGTACATGTACCGGTCTGCAATCGCAAAGTCCTGGAAATAAATGACCATGCCACGCATCACGGCAATAATTAAATTGGCCTGCTCGGTGGGGATTTTTTTGGCTTTGTGTTCGGATACCACTGTGTCGTAAGCTGTTTGTACTAATTTGACTTGATTGCCGAAATCGGCTTTATCGTTATTGGGGAACTGAACAGATGTTAATTTTTCATATATTACCTTAAGAGGAGGATAGTTTAAGTTAGTAAGCCACTTTTCAATTTCTGCTTTGGCATTATCTTTTAGTTGGTTTCTCTTTTTAATATCAAACGTTTCTTCGCCGGCCAACAATGTACCAGCGCCTTTTCCAAAGAAGCCGGAAATGTCCTTAACACCTTTGGCGTAGTCGGCCATCTTTCCAAAAAAGCCGCGCTTCTCTTCCTTCTCGCCTTCTTCGCCGGCTTCCGGCTCTTCTTCGTCTTCGCCTGCAGCGATTGCTTTCCACTTATCTTCTCTTGATTTGCCGAAACCAAAAAGCTCATCTAGTTTTTCCAGTTCTCTATCTAAATCTTCTGTGAGGCGCTGTATCTCAATGTCTTCATTAAGATGCCGCCGCCACGCTTCCATTATTAGTTTATCATTTTCAAAACTAGACCAATTGTTCATTTTCTAATACCTCGTTTAATAATCTGTTTATTCTATCTGCTTTAGTAAAAACTTGATTATTGTATTCTTTTGCTTCTTTCATCATAAAAGCCCCGGGGGTGGAAGGCTCCGAAACGAAATCAAAGCAGATAAGCTGGAAATCATCTTCGACGATGGTGCGATCCTGATTTTCACTAACGGAGCCCATGCCTCGCGACGAGATGCCTAGGCTAACGCCAGATTTTACTAGTTCTTGTAGCACCTTGCCTGATGGCGTGTCGAGCACTTTGACTTTGCCCATCACATCTTTACCATTCCACCAAATTTCTGTGACAAGGTGCGATGCGTTCTTGAGGTTGATCACTGAATCTTCTGGGTGGTCTAATTCTCCCAAGGCTCTTCTTTCTTTTACAAGCTTCTGATAGTTTTCCACTTCCTTCATAAGAACTTTGTGTGGGTAAACCCTACCATTGCCATTAACAGTGTCTGATTTTTGCATAACGCCTGATAAAATCATGCCGCCATTGGTTACAAATCTTTTTTCATCTTCAGTCAGGAGGTCTTGGCAGACGCCGCCCTCGCAAAGCTCGTAATATTCACGTAATAGCACTTTACCCATAGCTAACTACCCTTGCAACAATGTCTTACTGGCTGCAGCATCCACTTTGCTGTCCAAATGTTTGTGTTCATGTTTAACTCCGTTGTCTCCAAAAATCATGTTCAATACATATGATGTTCCTGAAGACAGCCAACCCAATAGGAAGAAATTGACTGCAGAAACGTCAAAACTAAATAGTTCTGTTAACGGAGAAAGTAGCATTAAAAACCATCCAACATGAAAACCCATGCACATTGGGCATTTGAATAGTTTTCCCAACTTCCCTTTCTTCGGCCTTATGCGATCAAAGACCGTGCCATAAACTATGATTTGTGTGAGCCCGTAGGCACATAATATAAAGGTTATTAATTCCATTATTATTTCTTCTCGAAGCCAGTTATCGTCCGGCTGTTCTTTTCTTTCTCTAAATGAGTCTTTAACGCAGTAGTTATATCCCAATTTGGATCAATGTCTTGTTCTAAATTTTTTGTGGCAGTGAGGTCTTTTACTAAAAATTGAAGAAATGCTTTCTCAATTCTATCATCAATAATATCAGCTACGTCGTCATCCATGTCTAGTTTGCCTAAATTTCCTTCTGGCCTTTCGTCGTCTTCGATTTGATACATATCCAAAATAAATTGACTTATATCGCTTGATTGTTGTATAACTTCCATCGCTGCTGATACGCCTGGTATGAATGAGGCGAGAGTCGATAAAACTTTCTTTTTATCCTTATATTCAATTCCACACTTTAATAATGCAGACAGATCGCCCCATGTCTGGATGTCTCCTTGCCCCTTTAGATGTAATGGAAACTTTTTTTCACAGTAATCTTTTTGTAGATAATTGTCCATTTTCCCAAAACCAGTGGCTATAACAGAACTAACTTTGCTTAGGCCGGCGACGGCCTTTTGGCCAATGGTTTGCTCTTGTTCGTTAATAATAAACTTGCCCCAGTTCTCCATTATCATTTTCATTTCGGACACGAGGGTGCTCCTTAAACTGTATACATATAAGAGAACGAATATGGGTCTCTAACAAAGCCCGGGCGAATTGAGCCTTGCCTGTCCTTCTGGGGCACTTCGCCAAGCTCCGTGGAGTCTGTCTTATCAGGCTCTGTCACTTCATCGTCGAAGCCTGCGATTTGAGCCTCTACGCTTTCGAAATAAGGACGCTCTTCATCAATAAACTTACTAATATTTATCAATGCCATTTTAGCTGCATTTATTTTATCATCATAGGGGGCTTCCAAGACGCCCTCAATTGCGCCATAAAAAGAGCCGCCTTGAACTGATTCCGCCAACACAATTCCTTTCTTGCGAAGAAAAGCAAATAGTCTATTCTGAGCCCCATATACTAAATCGTTCATGGTTTCTTTTGGGAAGGCTGTAATCTTGTTGTTTTTTCCGGACAAAACAATGTCAATATCTGCATGATCGAATATCATCAGATCGCCACTAAGGCTCTTGCGAATATTAAGCTCCAGCCGAATTGATGGTGTGGGCTTTATTGCAGCATCACCGACTTTTATTTTAATCGGCTCTGGGATCGGAACTATATTAACTACTACTGCCATCTTCGTAGATTTCCTTTACAAGTTGTTGAGTTTTTAAAACTGTTAGTATGACCTTTTCGCTTACCGGCTCATTGATGTACTCGCTTAATCGATCTGCGATCTTGTCAGTTTTTGCAAGCATTGCGTCGTCGCCTCGAATCTCATCAACCTTTTTGGCTTCGTAGAGTTTTACCTTAAGCCTGCCGATCTCTTCGTTTAAGAATATTTTTAATTCTAAGGAATTGTCTACGAAGGAAGTGATATAATGTGTCAAAAGATATTTTTGTTCTTCTAACAAATCATCACAATATTTTTTATTAAATTTATTTACAAAGGTCGTATAAACAAGATTATCAATCGGCTGGAGATCTCCCGCCGTTTCTACTTCATTGGACATGTCTTCCACTATCTTGTTTTCTAGAATAACTTTTTCTTTTGGCGAAGAAGTGTTGAACATTTTACTAATGGTCGCCAGCACTTTATAGTTTGGAACAAAATTATTAAACACGGAAGGCGACAAATTTTTGTTAACATCATTAATCATTTTTGTTTGCTGGGTGAATAGCGAGTTCGGATCCAGCAAGCGCTTAGAGGTTGTTGCTTCTTTTAAAATCTTTTCACTTGTCTCTCTATCTAAGTCTTGATTTTCATAAAGAGAACGATAGCATTCCAAATCTCTTTTTAATAACGAATCTGGGCCGAAATGCTCTCTGATGATTCGAATTGCCTCTTTGTGCTTATCTTGTTCTTTTTTAAGGATAGCTATTGTTGCTTCTTTAATCAGCGCCTCATAAACAAAAGCAGTGTTTCGTTTTTTATTATGTTTAGCTCTCATCTTGTTGCTCCATTATTGTTTCTTTCTTGGCTTCTAATTCTTCAATAAGAATTTTTACTGAGCTGTTTAGCTGCAAAACTTGCCTCTCTTCGTTCTGTTCTCTCAATGAATAAATAGGCTCTTCTTGCTCATAAATACCCCTTGCTAAAGATCTTAGCTCTGAAGCCCCTAAATTATTTGTTCTATAGGTATTAATTTCCGGCGTAGCAATCTTAGAATAATTTCTGGTTCGAGCGCCGGCTGGGCGAGAATCTGTTTTAACGGGATAATATGTTTTTCCTTTTGCTCCTGGCGTCAGGCGTGGGGCGTCACGGTGACCCGGAGGTGCTGCCAAAAGGGCGGACTCTTCGCCACCGGGCTCACCCCCCTCTTCGGCGCCAAGATCAAGTTCAGGGCCGCCGGCTTCTCCGCCGAGTTCCCCACCGAGTTCCCCACCGAGGTCCCCGCCGAGGTCGCCGCCGGCTTCTCCGCCGAGGGCGCCGGGCGCTCCAGCGGCCGTCGCTTCAGCTACCGCCTGCAAAGACGCGTCTTGCTTACGATCATAATACATTTCTCGCTGGCAGCGGACAAACTCCTCATGTGACATATTGAAAATATGCTCTGTGACCCAACGGCGCGAGAAATAGCCCTCGGTGGCAGAGCCAGCAATATCAAACTTCATCTTCCAATGCTCTAATTCTTGCAACTCTGCTATCTTAGATGGGTTGTTAAGCGATAGCGTAAAGTTGATTAAATCGTCTCCTCTAAAGCCTAAAGTATACAAGTGAATGATACCAATTTTCTCTAGCTCGTGGATAACGGTTCTTTGTAATCGCTGTACTGTTCTCGCAAAACGAATATCTTTTTGGGCTAGTGTGGTTTTATCCTCAGTGGCCCCTTCTCCCATCGTAAGATATGATTGAGGAACTTTTAATGCCGAAAAGAGTTTATCACGAAGATATTTGATATCATCAATTTCAGTTGTGTTTGAGCCGCCGGCAATATTTGTTATATCTGTAGCAGAGCCTGCGCGGACTGGAATGTAATAATCTTCCTCAATAGAGAGGGGGTTGTAGCGCAAATCAACTCGACCAGTATCTTTATCGACAATTGAATGCCTTTTAAGTTGTGACACAATTTTCTGCATATACTGCTCAACGTCCTGTGGGGGGATCGCCCCCACATCAATTTTAAACACACGACGTTCGGAGGAGCGCACGATACGATATGCCATCATGGCGTCTTCCATGAGCACAAGCTGGCGCCATATTCGGCGGGCCGGTTCTAATACAGAAGTGCCATAGGGTGAATACTTATCATTTCCAAGAATTCGAAAGTGAGCTATCTGCCAATTCTCAAAGGTCATTCCAGCAGAGTTCCACTGATATTGGACATAATTTGGGTTTGTTGCGTCCAAGCCTTCAAGTCTTTCCATTTCTTGTAATGGTAGCGAGATAGTAGATTGGACACCATGTTTGTCGTCGATGTCCAAATATAGCATGAAGTCACCATATTTGCACATTGTGCGGCACCAACCAAATAGATTGTATTCAACATTCATAACGTTGCGATAAAGAATATCAAGAACTGCCTTAATCTCTTCATTTGAACAATTGATATTTAGCATTGGTCGCAAATTAGAAAATGTTGTCATTTCATCAGCATAGATGTCCATAGAAGATGCTATTTCTGGCATGTACTCCATTTGATCAAAATCAATATATCGTTCGGAACGACGCTGATTTGTGATCGCATTCGCTGCAATAGTATCTAGCGGATTATATTCCTGCCTCTTAAACTGCTGACCGGAGGCGCTTCTGAATCTAGAGGAAAATTTATCCAGATGTTGTCTTCTGATTCTTCGACCCGACTGAGATCGGTAATTGATAATAGGGCCTGAAAACAATCTCGTTAATTTCTTAAACAATGTCGATTGTCTATTGACTGGGTTTTTGCCTTGTTTTGGGTTTCTTGGTGCCATTTATTTTCTCACTTTATAATCCACATATACTCACTATAGAGATCTTGTGCTTCTGTTATCTTATCAAGAGCGTTGTCTTTTTTGTAGCCTATTTGTCCTTTTATTTTAGTATCGAAAGTTGTTCTAGATGTTATGATAGCATCAACAAAGGCTTTTTGATAATTTAAATCGCGCTGATTTGATTGGAGGGCAGTGTCTCTTACCCAACACGCAATTGCTAATGCCATAACTAAGTCATCATTATATCCTTTTAGTGCCTGTGGTTTTCCATTTGTCCAAATAAATGTTCTCAATTCATTAGCCAAACGAGAAGAATATGTTGTAATTAGTTTGTTTCTGATAAACTCTTCTAGTTTCGCCACCACAAGAGGGCGCGTCTTGGAGGACGTTGTGAAGCCTGCTATAGCTGAATTACTGTGTTCTGCCATATGCTGTTCAATATACTCATGGGTTGATTTAACAGAATAATATATATTCGGATATGCAAACTCAACTAATTTATCAAGAACCGTATAACCGATACTATTATTCTCTACGACGACCATCGCATTTCCAAACTCTCTGCCTACCTGATTTAACATATTAGCATATAAATCGGGTGCCGCCTTTCCTTGGTATTCTCCAATAACCTCTAGTGTCTCTACTTTTACAATATGAAATGTGGAATAATCTGCGCCGTCGCCTCTAGCAACATCTGCAACTAGTAAATAATTGTACGCAGGATCGTACTCTTCCCAAATCCAGAAGTTGCGGTCAAAGCCTGTTCGATATTTCGGCTCGCGAATATTAGACATTATCCATTCCATGGCATCTGAATCAATGACGGTCTCGCCAGAAGTATTGAAATTACATTCAAGCTCTTGTGCAATCTGGCGCTTGGACATGTTTTTTGTCTCTTTCTTAAACCACTCTTCATCTCTCTCGGGGTGCACATCCCACATAAAAGTTGTTAATTTAAAATTATTTTCGGCAGATTCGGCGCCAACACAAATTTTATGAAACCAATTCCCAACGCCATTTGGGGTTGAAATGGCGATACACCGACCACCAGTTGATAACGTGGGATATAAACCGGTCCACAACTCTTCTAGCCCATCGATGTGAGCAGCCTCATCAAGCACTAAAAGCGACAATGCTTCGGAGCGGCCGGCATCGCCCGAGGTTGAGGCAGCCTTAATAGTAGATCCATTTGAAAGCTCGAAGGACGTTCTGTTGTCAATTGAGATCTTTGCGATACGAACCCAATCAGGCAAGTATTTCATAATACTTTTAACTTTGCGCACCAAGTTGCCAGCAGTTTCAAATTTGGTTGCCATAACAAGAATAGATTTGTCGCGATGAAACAACATCATCCAAACAATATAACCGGCTGTAAGTGTTGAAATGCCAAGTTGGCGGCCTTTGTTTATCACATTAAAACGATAATCATTAAAATATTTTAACAAATCGTCTTGGTAATCAAAGGTGTTAAATAAAATAAGGCCGCGCATCGGATGTGATATGCGGGCATATGTATTGAGAAAATAAATTGGATCTTTACCGCACTTTAATATTTCCTTGACCTGCGCTTTTTTGTCTAATTGAAAACTCATACATCTTTCAGTGCCGCAACAACCTCATCCCTGTTGGCGAGATTGCCTTCTCCATCTAAAACAATCATTTTCTCCATGCCCTCGACATGCATCATTTGAATTAATTCATCGTCAGATTTTTGATTAAGACCCTCTGGATCTGATACGTCGTATAACTCATCTGGGGCGCCCATGTCGAAATAGTGGCCTTCTGCCAGCACCTCTTTAATTAAAGACAAAAGCTCCTCAAGTTGGAAGCCTGCCACTGGGCGCCCTTCGGCGCCGGGGGTGTAAAGCGATTCGGGCTCCTCCTCTTCTGGTTCGCCGAGATCGACGCCGGGAAGCTTTTCAAAAACCAGTTCAAATATCTCTGATACTTCTTCGGGACCCTTTCCCTGAATCAGTTCCCCAATTGTGACAACAAGTTCATCTTGACTCATTTCGGCGCGGAATGGCTTTTCCATAGGATAGGTTTTGTCGGCCGTCGGTGGCTCGTCAGCAACGGTTTCATCGCCTCCTTTAAAGTCGGGATTGTATGAGGGGGCGCCGGGGTCTTTGCGAGGATCATAGTCTGGATCACCTTTTATCTTTCGCAACAGATCCAGGGCAGCCTTTGACTCTGTGACCCCTTCTTCTTTCAGATATTCTTCTAGAATAATGCGATAAAGATCGTTACGAGAAATATTCATTCTGATTATTCTCCGCTATTTTTAGGGCGAGTATCATTCTTCGGGCGTTTGCCCTTCCAGCCGCCTTGATTGAGAAACGTTACCCAACTACGCTCAACACTGGGTCCTGATTCGGGATAGTTCTGCATATCCTCGGATAGGCCACCGACCTTATAGTGCATCTTGGCTGTTACCCAAGAGCGTACCCGGGAAGAATTTTCAACACGGATGTCAATTTCGCCTTTCTTGGTTAATGAAACAGTGTTGCCGGTAATTTTGCGATACTCTTTTCGAAGAAAAGAAGCTACGTCGGCTACGCGCTGCTCTACATCAGATTCAAAACCCTTAGTATAAACTTCCTTAAGTTGAATTTCAGAATGATATCCTATGCACATCATGTTCCCATAAAACACAACATTAAATCCATCCATCACTCTCTTATCAAGAAGCGGATTGCCCTCTTCTCTTTGGAGCCCTGCGAGCAAAGGCTCTCCACTTTCATCTAATGCTCCATCATAGGCATTAGCTGCGGCCTGCGAAAGCCCTTGTACAATTTCGTATACGGTTGCCATTACTGGTCTCCTCTCATTTTCTTATACTCTAAATAGTGTTTAACAGAAGAAAGGTAATCAGATGCCTTAGTGATCTTTGCCTGTACCCACGCATCTAGCTCTTCTCCATCCTCTATCATCTGTTCTAATTCTGTTGCATACTCTGCGGCGCGATATAATTGTGATTTTGCCATGCGGCCTTCGCCATGGCCATCCACAGAAGCTGAATGCGTCGGTGTCTCTTGTGACGGCGCAGGGCCGCACATTTCTGTAACGCTCTGTTGTTCTCCTGCTTCTGGGGCGCCCACTCGCTTTTTGAGTAAATCAAATACTCTTTGGAGTACCACTCTTTTTGAACTTAAATCAACACCGGGCATCTCGGCAAGCTCTAAAAGAAATTTACTTATTTGATCTACAATTCCCTTTTCTAGATTTGTTAATTCAGGATTTGCTTCTGTTCTTTGTGCCTTACCGGCTTTTGCAAATGATGATGCTGCCATTGATTTGCGTTTAAATTTTGTTTTATCTTGTGTTGCCGGTGACGGCTCTTCTTGTTCGTTCAGGGCGCCAATGATGGCCTCTTTTATATCACTTTTTTTAATCTTCATTTGGGCGCCATCCTCCAAGCCATCTCTCTTCTCGTCCTTCTACGTACTTAACATAACAATTATTGCAGCAATCAAACTTAACAAGACAAACATTGTCTATTGCTTTCCTTGCAGAAGCCCCACAAACAAAACAGTGTAATAATATTTCTCTATTAAGTAGTTTTTTTGATACCTTTATACCGTTAATATCAACTTTCTCATTTGCTTCTTCGTTTTTCTTATGTTTTTGATATAGCTCTCTCATCTGCTTGAGGTATTTTTTTTCTTTGGTCTCGTCCCAATTCGCTTTTGGATTGGCAATTGCTTCGGGTCCATACTTTTCTGCTATTGCCTTCTCTATCGCGGCAATATGATTTAAATCTTTATCTTTCATCGAACGCCTTATATGCTCCATAGGTGGCTACGGAGCCGATTACTACCCCGCCGATAAGCCACCACGCCTTGTTGCGCGGAGATGTCTTTTTTAGCGACTTAACAAGCGCTTCAATCTCTCTATCTTTGTGTTTGATAAATAAGTCGTATTCTTTCGTGCGTGCGTTGTGTTCTATATTTAGAGTTTCTAATTCTAAACGATGTTTCTCTTTCTGTTTATCTAATTCGTATCGAACTCGATTGTCGCATGCTGGGAGAAAGCGGTCATACCCTGATAGTACTTTGGCCATGGCCTGTTTACTAAGCAGGACGCCTTCGAATGGTGCGCACTGTTTATACCCTAGAATAGTAAACTGGGGCGGCTCGGCATTTGCCGTGAGTGTGAGCGCAAATAACAAATTAAGGAGAAACATATTTCAATCCAAGCGTGGCCTCTATATCTTTAATTAGTCCTTCTTTGTCTTCGCTGAATTTTCTGCCGTATTTTCGCGTCTTTCTTTCTCTTTCTTCATCTAAGTCTCGAAGACTGGTCTCATAGTCTGCCTCTATTGAAGCGAGCCTATCAAGATAGCTCTCCATAAGCAATTGCCTTTCGTGCATCTCTTGTTCATGGATATCTTTTAATCCTTCGATCTGTGCTTCTGTGGATTCTATTCTTGTCTGATATGCGGTTTCCATCAGGTGGTAGTCATATCGGGTCTTCAGTACCACAACTAGAAGAAGCAATACGATTAATATTGCTTTCCAGTTTTTTAAAACAAATTCTAAAATTTGTTTTTTAATCATTGTGTCCTCGCAATCTAGCAATACCGTCAATAATTGTTTGACCGCCAATGTAAATTGCCGAAATAATTACCCAATCTTCACTGACGACATGTCCCGTGAATGTGAGTGCCGTTGCTGTTGTCCACACTAACAGCTTGCGAGATGTTAATTTCGATAGCCATGTGTCAACAAATGCTTTTGTTGTTTCCATCATTCTTTACTCCTGTTTTGTTTCTTTACGCTCTTAATACATTTCTCATATTTCTCTTTATCTTCTCGCCCAACTGATGCTGTACAGATTGCCCAAGGATTATTTTCTCTTTCTTCTAAATTCTCCAAAACAATTGTGCGCACCATGTCCAACACTTCTACTGGATTCAGACCACCTTCTTCGTCGCCTGTCATATAAAGCATCGCCTTCTCAACGAGACCCATAACTTTTCTTAGCTTTTCAAATGCTGCTTCCTCTGGGCGCGGGTCATCCATGGTGAATGACCCGCCACCAATATTAAGCGCTTCTTCAAGCTCTTCTTTGATGATCTGCTTAAGTTGGGACTTGGTGAGTTTCATGATCTCGTTCTTGCATTATCTCTTATGTCCCTTGCAACCTGTTCAAGCGCCTTTGCAATTTGATCGGCAATCTCGAAATGTGCAAAATCCAGCTTAGCATACTCTGGCTTTCCCAATACCTTCACGATGTCGAGAGCGACATCATCCATAAGCTGGGGGACATACGAGATCTCTTCTTTAATAATTTGTTTAAGTTGGGACTTGGTGATTTTCATTTTCTCCAATCCTTCCATCCATGTTTTAGCTGGCGCCTTAGACGTCCGATATCTGGGGGGGCCTTACCGCGAAGATCAACCACCTTTTCTGGTGGCACATCTTCTTCCGGCCCTTCTTGTTCGAATTTTGCAATCCAACGGAGAGCATACTTAAGCTGCTCAGATGGCTTGTCGCCGGGGAGATTTGAATTCATCAAGTGATCATACAACTCATAATATGCGTCCGTGGATGCATCCTGTTCTTCGTCGGAGAGCGGATCAATATCAATAGAGCCGCCTGTAAATCTTTCTTCTTCAATCTCATCCTCATCTGTCGTCTCGTTCAAAGCCTCTTCAAGATCTTCCTTGCCTTCATCTTTGCCTTTATTATACCCTCGCATATATTCCCCACCTTTTAAGCGG
>Ga0098044_1001027_pt1 | contig 14661 bp, 20 predicted proteins | sample 10_taG_FD_75053 | JGI IMG/M metagenome (GOLD analysis project Ga0098044, IMG submission 75053) | Marine viral communities from the Subarctic Pacific Ocean - 10_ETSP_OMZ_AT15264 metaG | ecosystem: Environmental > Aquatic > Marine > Oceanic | place: Pacific Ocean | collected 2015-01-16 | reverse complement strand
TAATTCTACAGGGTCAGTAGCACCATCACCAACAATAATTGAACCATCAGCAAGAACCGACATGGCAGTTATAGCACTAGTTCCAGAACCTAACAATATTCCACCATCAGTTAATGTGGTAGCACCTGTTCCACCATTCGCAACACTTAACACTCCTGAAGTAGCGTCTGACCTGCTATAAGAAATTAATCTCCAATCGGCAGAAGCATACTCATAAAGACAAGCTACATCTCCAGCAGCAGTTGTAATATTTGAATCATCAGGAAGAATTAAATCGGTAGCATGGTGAGTTAATGTCAAAATCCCATCAAACTGAAGCCAAACTATATAACCAGTACCCTTAGTACCTATACTTGTGATAGCAGTAGTGCCAGTTATATCAAATATGTTTCCTGTGCCTAATGTTAAAGCATTTGTAGATGCTACATCACTTCCAACAGTAGGATTAAAATAACCTGTGCTGTCATGTGAAAGAGCTAAAGCTGTATCCAAAGCAATATCATTTGCAAGAATATTAGTGTTCTCTGTGTTTAATCTTGCTGCCGTTATAACTGTTATATTAGCTAGCCAAGTCGTGTTTGCCGTTGTGTTACTAATGTAAGTTGCCATTCTCTCCTCCTATTGAGCTACTGATGTTCTACTTGGTGTCGGTCTCCTCCCAAGAGGTTTAGCATCTACTTGAACTGAAGTTACATAAAAGTCATCACCCTCTGTACTATTAGAAAATTTTATACCTATCCTACGAGCAGGTTGTCCTAAAGGCAATATAGCCTCTAGGTTATATAAACTACCTTTAGGACATATGGCTTGGTCTACGATAGCATCAGGGTCATCAACCTTTAATGCCAACGCTATAAAATTAACAGACTGTGGTGTATTAGCTATCCCATCCGTTGTCCATTGAAGACTTAAATCATCATCATCATCTATAGCTGTATTAAATCCTGTGAAGATGATTCGCTTAAACATCTTCATACTTACATTATCACCAAATCCAGATTCTGGTAAATACACCTTACCCGTGTATGCTTCATTATTGTCAGCAAAGGTTGATTGGTTTAAATCCCAAACAAACCCTGTAGTGTTAGCACCTGTCCTTAATCTGTAATCACCAGCAGCAACTTTAACTAAAGCTGAAACAGAAGCATTATATCCACAATCAAAATCTTCATTCTCAAAAGGCGCACCCCACGCTTGGTCAACTGGTCTATCTATAAAATAAGGTAAGCACACATCAACTACAGTAGAACCAGACTTAACCATAAACACCAATACTGCCCTTATCTTAGGGTCGTAGTTTATGTGGAACTTACTTATCTGTGTTAAATCTACATTATCTCTAATCCACCTATCTATAAAAGCTGGTTTAGTAATACTTGAGGCTTTGTAATCACCTTTCGCATTTACAGTAACAAGACTATAAATTTCTCCATCATCCATCATTATCAACATATCATTAGGAGTCCGTGTCATAACTCTCCAATGAGCAGAACCAGCATTAAACTGTGCTAAAGTAAAACCCCAGGTAGAAATGTCAGAATTTGAGTCTTGTAGAATATAAGTATTACGAGCAGTAGTGATAAATAAACTATCACCAAACTCATACATACCAGTAATACTGCCTCCCTCTCTCGTAGCAAACACGTTATTAGTGTCTGAAATAAATCCATTAGTTGCACCCCAATCATCTGCATCAAATATTTTACTACCAAAGATTTTATTATTAGTTGTCCAAGACCACATCCTTTGAGATAATCCTCTACCATGTAAAACCAACTGCTGTGGATATAAAGAATCAGTAGCCCAATCAGGTGCAGGAGTGGACACATCTGATGTACTACCAGCAGCACCATCCCATGTCTGTAATACAGATGCACCATCAGTAGTAACAAGCAAGTCATTCATGCTTGACATATCCCAATAGTTTGTGGTAGATAATCCTGTTTTTAAAGTATCTGTAAAATTCTTATAAAGTTTTCCATCAGCACCAGCCATCATAAGAAACTGAGTTCCGGTAGTCAGAATAAAATCATATAGCTTCATTAACTTAGGTGTACCAGAAATGGCACTAGTGTTTACATGAGAAGTACCACCACGCTTCCTGCGCCCACCATCTTGCAGAGTTGTATTAATAGAGCCATCAATCATAGCTCCTAACTGCAAAGAGTCAAGGTTAGGATTGTAATTAAACCCACCTGCGTTTAAATCAATCTCAATAGTCTTTCCTGAGTATCCCATTATTTACCTTTTCTTCTTTTTATTATAATCAGTCTTTTGTCTTTTTCTCTTTGCTTCTTCTTCAGCTTCATGAGTTGCTGTTTCCTCCAAGAGTTCTTTTATGGACACCATATTCCCTGCTGCGGAGGGATTCCTTCTTGCTCTTGAAAAAAGCCTACCAGTTAATTCGTCTCTATGGATTGTGTAACCTGCCTCTTCTTCACCCTCCATTCCTTCCCTAAAAGTAGGATGTTTTTGCCCTTTTAAAATTTGACCTGTTCTTGGATTTCTTGTACCCTGATGAGGGATTCCTTCCTTCCCAGCAGAAGGATTAGCTGGTTTTCTTGGAGGTGCATTTTTTTGGTCATAACCAGAACCTCTTGGGTCAAACTTTTTAACTTTACCTTTCAGGAGTTCTTCTTTGTTCAATACTGTTCTTTTTTTTGCCATTATCCCTCCACCGAAATATTAAGATTGCTTAAATCCATACCATAAGCCTCACGAACAATCATAGCGTTTAAATCCCCACGATACTTCTGAGCTTCCTGCGTCTGCCTGTTGTCATCTAAATCTTCTAAACATTTATACTTCACACCTTGTATAAAGAGACTCCTCCACCTTCTATATAAAGTTGTCATTAAAGTAGAAGCCAGGTCAATACGAAGCAAGTCAGCATAATATTGATGACGAATACCGTACCCATTTGTATCACTCGCAGAACGGAAAGGTGTAGGAAATAAAATAAATTCTCCATTATCGGAATCTCCGATAGGAAAGAAATGTGTAGGTTCTCCTCTCTCCGGTGAGGTTCTTCCAGAATCATATCGCCATACAGGAGTTTGCTGAAGGTCTTTATACTTATCAACAACCATATAAACAGATGTACTGTCAGGGTTAGTTGACCAAGTATCGTTTACGGTTGCAACATTAGTGGAAGCTACAAAGGCAGTTATCTGGTTTATCTGCGCAGAACCAGTACCAGATAAAATCATTATTTCTTTGCCAATTAAATCAGAAGCGGTATTAGCAGCAGCAAGGGTTATAGTAGTAGCCGCACCTGCTTGAGCCGTACCAGTAACGCTTCCGGTCATTAGTGTTATTGACATTTCTGAGGAGAAATCTGTAGGGTAGGAATACTTCTCTACTCCATTAGTAGTAACAGCAAATGAAGTAGCATAGAGGGATTTTAACTTCTTAGATAAAGTCCATATATCATTCTTTATCTCTTCTATCCACTCGTCTTGTGAACGAGTTAAAAGTGAAGATGCAGCGTTACCGTAACCAGCCTTCTTTATACCTTCAGTTGTAATAATCGCAAGTGTCGGAGCTGTTGGAGCAGCCATGTTGTCGTCTCCTGATGTTGTATATTAAGTTACTACATACACTATTTATAAATATAATTCAAGCCTTTTTTCTCTGCTATTTCGTTATCTATTAACTCCTTTATGATAGCATCATACTTTGGCTTACTAAGTTTCTTGTCAGTTAAAGATGCTTTGTTAGATATTAGTTTTGTAAAGGTGGTATGATTTAACCTACCCTCAGACAATAATGCTTTTGCTTGCTGCCCTAAATCTGTTTTTAATGCAACAAATCTTTCAGCATTTGCTGTTTTTACTTCTAAATCTATTTCTGGTTTATTTTCTTTTACATCAAATGGTTTTATAGCTTTCTCTATCTTTTTAACTAATTTAGTATGGTCTTTTATTAGGTCGTATGGTTCTTCATTCCTATACTCATGCCTTTTATCTTTTCCATTGTAGTATCTCTTAGTTCCGTTATCATCTTCTACATAGAAGTTTGCTTCACTACCACTCTTGGTAGTCATACCGACCCAATACCCCATACTTATCTCTCCTCTATTGTTCCGTTTATAATATGAAAACTGGTAGTGAAACATTAGCCTTGTGCTATCGGAGTGTTCCGTGTGTCTCTCATTTTATCTTCTCCGTTTCTACCCTTTCTTGCAAACTGCATCCTCTCTCTTTTATCGGCATCTCTCTTCCTTTTTGCTTTTCTCACCTTGTCGTGGTGTTCATCTGAAGGGTGAGAATTTGGTATAATATTCAGTCCTATTGCTATTCTATCTGGCATCTTGTTCTCCTTTCCGTTGTAGTTTCTGGTTTAGCAATTCAAAAGGTTTATGTAATAACAGCGCCTCCATAACTTCTATGGCTACGTCATCACTCCACATAGTTCTTATAGCAGAAGGGAATCTTAATGCAACATTAAAATCAGACTCAGTAAACTCTTCTGGAGTTGGCATACCTTCTAACTCACCACTATCTCCTTTAGCGCCATCAGTAAAAACACCTACTGAGTGAGGCTTATCTTGCTTGCGCTTCATAATCGCTTCAGCCTGAACAGACATCATTCCCAATGGAGTTATCTCACCTCTATCAACTTTAAAATCCATTCCACTTTCTACTCTACTATCACTTTCTATATGTGCCATCATTTACCCCCCAACATTGTTTCTTCCCATCCTTCTCTACTATAGGGTAGTCTTTACATATCTGTGGTCTGTTCTCATATATTTCGCACATCTTATTCCTACAGAACTTACAAACTGTTCCTGTTTGAAATTTGCCTTTATACTCATCATTTACTTTACTTATCTCTATACCAAAGTAACTATAGAACCTTGCTGCTTCTGCTTCCAAGTTTACAGTAACATTAGCGCCAATACAACATTGACCACACTTAATACATTTCCATTCAGTAGTCATCTTTAACTACAATCCTATTGCCATCACGCTCCACTCCAAAAGGAGTATTCGTGTCATCTTTTAACCATACCTCTGCGTCACCTACACCCATTTTTCCATTCCTTATATTGTCGTTCTATTTCGTTCTTAACAACTTCATATTTAAGTTGTGTCATACATAAAGGTGTCTTTAATTTCTCATGTAAAGGGCAAGACTCCAAAGTATAGTGCAACTGATGACAAGGATAACAGGGTACTTCATCCTGAGATGCGTGTAAGTTGGTACAGTTCTTCCAGTATTTCGTGAGATTCTCCTCAGACGAATGAGACAAGAGGACAATCTTTGGCGTGTCATAGCACCCTGCCGCATTTAATATCCCTGTCTCTGAGCCAACTACTAAATCAACATATTTTGTCATCAACATAGCCTGACGAATTGACCATTTATCTGACCTGCATTTTACCTGTGGATGCTCCCATTCTAACATAACACTAACAGCATCACCAACTAAAATAAATACTATATCATCATAAAGTTTGCATAACCAATCACAAACTATTTGTGTATAGGGATAGTTTTTGTGGAACGAGCTTCCTGCAAGTGACCACATGACCGTAAATCTTTTTCTATATTTCTTAATGTATGTCTTAGCAAGTTGATGCTCAAGTCGTGTAAAAAAAAGTTCTCCCACCTTGCCTGTTGTATCATATCCTGCTTTTTTGAATTGCTCGTCATAATAGTTCCTATTGCATTTCTCATGTCTTACTTCATGCTCCCAACGAAAAGCAGGTTTTCCTTCAACTTTAAGCAAACCACCTTCAACTGAACCAGACAGATTAATAACTTTATCGTAACCTTCAGACAGATTCTTCCAGTAACTCCCAAGTTGTTCATTAGGTATCTGATTCTCCTTTTGCATTATGTATTGGTCTATGTGAGGATTGTGGTTCAATACAGCTTTTGCTCTCGGAGTCATGTTCATTGTCACATGGTAGCCCAATTTCTTTAAGTGACTCAATAAAGGTGTAAGCATAATCGTATCGCATAATTCAACCGAACGCTCCATAGCGAATTACTAATGCTTTTTTCACAGGAACGTTCAGCCCACACCACCACCTTCCGTTTTTTCTCCAGATGCGTGCTTTGAATATACTTTTCTAATGTGATTTATAAATTCACAATACGGCAGTTCTCTCTTCATCCAGTTGCATAACGGGCAACAAGAAACAATATTGTCTTTTATGTAGCCTATTTTACTGTTGACCCTGTCCAGTCCTATCGTTAAGATTTTATCTCCGCAATAATAACATGGTTTCTGCCAATATTCTTTCATGTCCTCTATTGTAAGTTCAAATTTTATTTCTCTTTTTTTAGCGTTTCTCCTGTATGTGTCTAACTTGTAAATACTTGTTCCGCCTTTATAGTTTGGGTTATTTTGACCGCCCATCCAATGTTGCCCATGCTGATGATTTTTCTCTCCCATCATAAACTTCTTCTTGGCTATGGCATAACATTTCCTCGAACAAAAAGCCACGCCGTTATTTCTCTTTAATTGAGAAGGCTTCCTGTTTACAAGCAATCTACATTCCTGACATTTAACTTTCAAGTGACCTCTTTTTCATTAAATTCTCCATCCCGTACTGTCTTACTCTTATCTGGTTTACGAGCAATACCACCTATTATCGGAATACCCATTCGTTTAGATATTATCATAAGTGTCTTATCAAAACGGTGCGATAAATCATCATACCTTACATAGATTATATCAGCGCCACCCATCTTCTCTTTCCAGCTTGCTTTATGTCCTTGCCATCTTGCTAACATGGAAGGATACTGCCTGAACTGATAACGCATACAACCACCATAAGGTTGTGCTACTTTAAGCTCATCAACAGTTTCACATCTGGCAGCTTCTTCCCAGGTTAGACTATTCCAATGCTTCAGACAACTTTTAAATACACCTTCTTCTTCTCTGTAGATGTAAAACACATGAGCGTGTTTTGTAATTTTATTTATAATTGGTCTGAAGAATGTTCCTTCATAATGTGATTTTATTATATGTCTTGGTTCTTTTATCTGTTGTAGCACCGCTAACATATTATTAGGTACGTGCGGCAGTACAGGCATATCCATATTGTAATAAGGAAAGCTACAATATCCAAAGTTGAGAGCAATCGTATTCATTAAGAAATGAGTACCACTACGCTCATGTGAATTTACAATTACAAGTTTCATTAAGCCTTAAAGAAAGGGCTGGACTGCATCCCATTCAAGATGTCGTACAGCCAGCCCCACAAATTTAGAACCAACCGATAGTTATATTAACGTGTCCTTTACCAGCAGGAGTACCACCAGTAGGGGTAATAAAAGCAACCTCTATCTGAGTATCCGCAGGAACAGCAGCAGCTATAATAGCGTCTGTGTCGTCAAGGATATTATAATAATCTGTATCAGCAGCAGCAGCCATATTAAGCTCTGCATAAGCATCAGCGTCTCCTGTTGTACCCATTCGTACATATGCAGGGGTCGTAACCTGATTAAAAGTTTCGGTTACAGACACGCCAATGTCTAGGATTTTACCCTTCTTGCCTCCATATCCTTTGATAGCAACAGCATCACTGCCAGCACCAAAATCTATTTCGCCCCAAGAGTAAGTAATAACAACCATATCATCATAAGCCATGATATGTCACCTCCTTATGTTATAAGTTAATTTAAAAAAACACTACGCATTAGAATCCCACTTAATGATTCTTGAATCAGCCTCAGTGTTCCATTCCAACGCCCATCCACCTAAGAAATACCATGCGATACCTTTAGACCTTCCGTAATCAGTAACAACCTTCATACGAATTTCCTCTGGTACAACAACGGCTTCTCTTACGACACCTTTTCCAAACATATAGGCATCAAGTGAGTTGCCTGTAGTCCATGATTTAGCTGTAGCAGTTCTTGCATCAGCATCAATCGTAAACCGTGAAGCGTAGAAATCCTTAACGAACCTTACACCATGAAGTCTCCCAACCTCACCGTTGTAAATCTTATCAACACCAGTTTCGGTGTACTGATTTACGCCTTCCATAGCTCCTTCAAGAGATTCAAGTGCTTCAAGGGAAGCAATACATACATAAGAGTCACCTTCGTATGCTGGAACATTTCTCTTCTCCAACTCAAGTCTCATCTTTCTTACATGGCGAGAATTTAAGATTGAAGTGTTAGTAACAGTAGCAGTACCGTTAGTAGTAAGAGTGTGGGCGGTAGTGGAAGTTCCGACAAAGCGTAACTTCGTTTCATTATACCTTCTCTCAACTTTACCGTCTAATACTTTTGCAGCATCATCAAGCATTCCACCTCTAACAATTTCTTGTACATCAAATTCAGACAATGCTTCTGCTTTAAAGGTAAATGGAATAGAGTTACCTACTTCAGCTACCGTAAGCGTACCCCATGTTAAAGCCTGAGTCGTTTCGTGCATGGTGTTGGTTTCGGTTAAGTTTCCACCCATAGTACCAACATTAGCAACTTTCAGCCAGTTGACTGACTGACCTCTGGACTTTCCAAATGCTTCCTTAACATCTACGAACTGTCTAAACTTGAAAAGAGGTTGGGCTGAACGCTGAAAAAACTGATTCAACTTATTGTTAGTCAATACACCGGAGTGATTGACCCAATTCATTTCGTTAGCCATTTGTCTTTTCTCCTAAATTAAATTTAGAAGATTAGACCGCAGCACCTCTCTTTTGACGCATTTCCATATAACGCTTATTCATTTCATCAGGACTTAAATCGTTTACGTTTTCTTTCTTTGACTGAACAGGTCTACCTCCAGAATTACCGGACAGAGCAGCTTTCTTCTTGCGCTCTATTCTCTCATCCATAAGTTCTTCTGTCTTTTTCTGGTTAATAATTGCTTTAATAGAAGGATATATTTCTTCCTTATAAATTTTCTTCCAGCCTTCAGGTGTGTCAACATCAAGTAGTTTCCTACCTTCTATGTATTCCTGTGGGTCTGGTTCTTGCATTATAAGTCCGTGAATGTGCTGTCTTATCATTGGTGTGCATTCCTCAAATCCATCAAATCCCTCTGTTTTAAGTTCTTCGTGGACTTTATTCACCTTAGTTAGAAAAGCCGTTTGCGCTTTTTCCGCTTCAGATTGCGTGTCTTTTGCTTTGATAGAATCTACCTCTGCTGTCAACGCCTCATTCTGCTTTTTCAGTTTGATAAGTTCAGCGTCATAATCCTCAATATACTCTTCATCTCCTGCCTCTTCGGGGTCAATTTGACGCTCTTTGTTGAGCATATCCTTGACCTGATTTTTCAACTCAACGACTTCAGCCTGAAGTTCTTTACGTTTCTGTCGTTCTTCGTGTAGTGCGCCAAGAGGTACGGTCTTATCTTCGGTTTTAGTATCCTCTTTAACTTCTTTCTTGTCTTGTTTTGCTTCTGGTTCTCCAGGTGTCTCTTCCGGTTGCTTTTCCTCTACAGGCTCTTCTACTTCTTGACTTTTAGCATACTCAGCATACATCTTCTCTCTTACAGAAGGTTCACCAGCATCTCCACTTTCGTCAGGAGTCTCCGTTTGTACTGCTTCTTGTTCCTGTGCTACTTCCTCTGTTTCGGTTGAGGTCTCCGCTTTTGCTTCTTTTTTCTTAGGCATAAAGCCTCCTTTAGTAGTTTTACAAGACTCTCGCTTGTTATATCTGAATACGGTTCAGATGACCGATTAAAAGTGATTTTTACCTACTTGCATAATTATGTCAAGTCTTATCTTTTAAATTTAAGACACCATGCTCTCTTCTAAACTCTAATTCTTCTCTTGCAAGAGCAGCTTGACTGTTCAACCACTCTGGCATGGCTACAAATTCATACTTACAAATTTTTATAATTGCCTTTAACTCAGCTTGCTCTTCCACAGTAAGGTCAGGCTTCATTACAAGACGTTTCAATGCTTGGTCTGCTACCATATTAAAATAAAACTTTAAAGTATCAAACTCTGGCATATTGGCAAGTTTAGTTATATCTTCAAACTTACCAAGTTTTTCTATAAATACATCTTGTTCTATGTCGTTAATGTCAACCATAAATTACTGCGGTAATCCTATTTGTTGTCCACCGGACACACCCACATTAGGTTGTCCTGCTCCTGCTAACGCAGGGTTTTGTCCACCTTGAGGCTGTGGAGGTGGAGCTACTTCAAAGAAGAAATCCTGAACATTCTTATGACCAAGTTTAGGTAATATTTCCTCAAAGAACTTTGTAGTATCTATCAACCTTACTTGCTGTGCAGTAACCGCACCTGATTGTAATAATCCTATCATAGCTTGATTAGACATATTAGCTCTATCCATGGCAAGCATATTCTGCTGTACTTCAAACTGACGACCTACAGCACCAAGACCTACGTTAATCTCTAAATCTACTTCATCACCTAAATCAAATATATGAACACCAGTAGGATTTAAGTCTCTGAAGTTTTCATTAGCAACACGCAATATTGCAGCATCCGTTTCAAAACGCTGTATTAAACCAGCAAGCACAGAAAAGAAATCCACAAAGAACGTCTCTTTTACTATTGCAGCAAAAAGGTCTATTTTAGCATTTGACTCTGACAGATTAATCTGAGCAACTGTTGCCTTAGTCTCTGCTCCTAACCCTTGCTTCTGTGGTGTAACACCGGACATCTCCTGCATCATATTATCATCTACAGCAGCTTCAGTATAAGATGTCTGTGTTACATTATTAAAAGGTCTATCAATCACACCATTAACATCATCAGCTAAAGTAACACCTCCTGCTCTTGACCGTGTTAGAGACATCAAGTCAACATTAGCAAAGCGTGACACAATCGTTCTACCATTCAAGGCAAGAGAAACATTATCTTTTCTCTGATTAAGATGTGCATTGATAGACTCTTGGACTCCTTCTAATGGTTGAGGGAATCCCTCACCGATAGCCTTATGAGCTTCGGTAAGGCATTGACCATATACAATAGGGTATCGTCTGCCATACACAGATTCCTCCGGCTCTTTTAGGACTGTATCTCCTGAGTGAGCGCCAAAGAATATCTTTCCTTTTTCTTTATAGAATGTTTCAAACCACACAAATTTCTCTTCTGCTTTAATAACTTCATTTTTACCTGTCTCATTATATTTTCCACCAGAAGAATATTCATTTGATTTAGGGTCTTGTAATGGGTCTCTCTCATTTACATGGCGTGTCTGTCTTACAATTTGAGTTTCAGGAGTAGTCGGTTCTAATTTATCTATCAGAGAATCTTCATAACCTAACTCCAACAACTCTTCTCTTGTACTCCAGTTCTCAAATATAAAATATCTCTTTCTTTGTGTTATAGCATGGGTCATATCGTGATAAACTTGTTCAGGTGGATATAGTACAAACTCCGGCTTATCATCATACTCATTTAGTACCCACCTAAATTTACCAACACAAATACCGATATTAATAATATCCTGAAACGCCCACACAAACTGAGTAAATAAACCATCACCTCTCATCATCATGTCATAGCGCCACTTGGTGACAAACTGCAAAATTTTAGAACGCAGCGTATCCGATTTCCCATCCCTGCCTGTAATCTTAAAATTATCAGGGTCTCGTAAGAATATCTGATAAAAAGATGCAAGGATACGCCACGATATAGCCCATATCTTCCTGTAGAATACCTTTGACCTGCCTCTAACCTTAGACTTCTCTACTTCTCCAGCATCAAATACACCTTTAGTATTTCTAATATTCTTAGTCCATTGGTCATCATACTGCCTTCTTAATTCCTGCGCTTCGTGCTTCCACCGTTCTACTGTACCTATGAAGTCGTCTTTCGGCATTGTGAACCTCCTTAATATCCTACAGTTTCATTAACCTCTTCCGGTTCTGGTATTATTTGATTTAAAGGCATCCAGTTCATTATTCTCTGATGTGCATAACGCAACGCAGCATGAGCGTCATGTTTGCCTTCTTTAATATCGTCTTTTACTTTAATGTCTTCATTTGCAAACGTATCTCGTTCTAATGTTTTCATGGAGTGTATAAGTTCTTTGTTTTCTGGTATATCAAATATAACTAACTTTGGCAAGTTAATTTTATCATCAACTCTTAGGTTTTGTCTAATCAAATCTACTCCTGCTATTTTAGACCCAGTAAACTTTTCACTTTTGAACAAAGCAGGGATGGCATTAGCTCCCCTACCCAAAAGCACAAAAGCATTATAATCACCAATGATGCGTATAGTGCTATCAGCAGACTTGTCACAATTTGTCCACCCAAGCCTGTAATTCCTGTCAGCTGCTCGTTTCGCCAGGTTCTCTTTGATGATTTCTGTGTCGTCTCCGTGTTTAGATTTATATGTTCCGACAACATACTTAAAACCCTCCCTATCTACTGCCACCTCCACAGCAACGGTTGGTTTAGTCATGTGTGGGTCAAGCCCACGATAAACAACAAACTCTTCCATGTTCAAGTCAAAAGGTTTTACTACATGAACCTTCTCGCTAAACAAGTTAGAATAAACAAGACCAGAAAGAGAAACGAAATCACCAAGTAACCGCATCTTCTTTTTATTATAATCAGTCTCCTGAGTTGCTATTTCCTCCAACATCTTTATGTTAGCCTTCTTATTTGTGATAGAAGCTAACTTTATTAACTTAACATTATCATTATCTTCGTTATTAAAGAACAGTTCCGAACTCCAAGACAAACCATGAGTCGGAGTGAAACCAAACAACTCTATAATTCTATCAGAAGTAATAAACCTCATCAAGTTCTCTTTTCGTATTTTCTCTTTAGGTTCTTCATCATAAGCTACCCAATGCAACTGCACCCCCTGAAAAGAATCCACATCTTGTTCATTAGTCATAAACTCTACTTCAGCTAATACAAAGTTATTATTCCGGTAGAGTGTCAATGTCTTACGCTCTGAGTTCCAACTATCCTTCCAGTTACCATTCCTTAAACAGTTCTTCGGAGCAAACTTCTTCCACTCCCTTAAAACAGCATTGAGCAACTGCCTGTTATCAACACCCACCACACGACCTTTAACCGGAAACTTAGTAGGGAGTAATTCTTTTGGAAAGATGTCTTTTAAAAACTCAGGTACTTCTCCAGTAGAAAGGATATACCCAATTATACAAATAATAAGAGTCTTACCTGCCTGGTTAGCACCTAAGATAGCAATAACACTATTGTCAGCTAATGCTTTAATAGCATCTAATTGAGATTCAAACTTTGGAGGTATATCCTCTTCGTTGATGTGCTTTCTAAGGAACTCCATACCCTCTGGAGATACAGTTCCATCAGAAGGTTCAAAGTATATGAAAGGATTTTGGTTTTTCAGGAAGTCTGACTTAGCACCAAGAACATTCTTTTCCCACTCATCAATCTTGTCTGCAAGGGCTAATCGTTCTGCTCTTGGAAGTTTCTTTAATTTTTTAATGTCAAGAGATTTAATGTCCACTTATAACAAACTTAGGAGTATCCAGATAAACATAGGAATAGCAGCTTGTTTTTTCACATCATCTACTATCCCATCCCCACCTTTAACCTTTTCATCTATTAATCTATTAATGTCTTTGTTCTGAAGCTCAAGATGTTTCTCCTGCATCTCAATTATCTTTTTATTACCTTCTATAATCTTTTCGTTATCAGTATTAATTTCTTTCTGTTTCTCTACTTGTTTCTCAAGGTTAGTAATGAGTTCTGCCTGTATATCTTCTACTTCTGTAGCAAGTGCAACTTTTGCACATAGTATAGCTAATGCTAAAATAACAAAAGCAACTAAAACATTTAACCAAAAACCCTTGTTATTTTCCTGCATAGGCTAATTCTCCATTAAGACGCATTTCATCTACATGAGCTTTTCGGTACTTTTCTTGTGCGGCTTTTAGCTTTTCTCTTAGTTCTTCTTCTTGGAATTGTAATATCCTGTACTCTTTTTTTGTTATGTGTTTTTCCTTTTTTGACCTTTGTATCTCTGTTTGCAAAGGAGCAATCGCAATATTTAGCTTTTCCTTCCGCTTCGCCTGTATATGCTTTTCCTCTTTTGCCATCAGCCTCGCTATGCGTTTTCTCAGGAAAGAATTTCTTAAACCAAAAGTAAATAGAATTAACACACATATTACTAATCCCCAATATTTAAAGTTCATCCTGCATACCGCCACTTAGAATTAGATAATCTAACTTTATAAAATCTTCCACACAATTTACATAATACTTTTACATAACAATTATTATTTTTTTTCATCAACTATTTTCTTAGTATCATAACTAAGGATAGATTGTGACACCATGTTATCAGCAGTTTCTTCTTTTCTTGGTTCTTGTGTTAGAAACTCAGAGAATGACCTACCTTTATTCTCTTCAAAGAATTTAACTATCATATCTATCATCATCTGTTCTACTTTAGCAGTTTTATGTTTATCGTTACCCATAAGTACAAAGAAGTTAGCCATCATCTTAATAATAAATACAATAAAGGCAAGGTCTATCTTAACACCATCATCACTTTGCATTGTATCAAACTCAGCATCTTGTAGTGTCTTACTTCTTCCTGTTTCTTCGCTTCCGCATCTCTCTTCTTTTTTTACTTCCAAGTTTTCTCCTCCCTTTTCTATTTTGATGTGCCATTATCTTTTTTTCTTAGTTTCTTTTTTTGCTTTGGTCTCTTTCTTTGCCAGAGTTTTCTTTGTTTCCTTTTTATCCTTCTCCTCCGTCTGGAATTT
>Ga0098044_1001025_pt1 | contig 14670 bp, 15 predicted proteins | sample 10_taG_FD_75053 | JGI IMG/M metagenome (GOLD analysis project Ga0098044, IMG submission 75053) | Marine viral communities from the Subarctic Pacific Ocean - 10_ETSP_OMZ_AT15264 metaG | ecosystem: Environmental > Aquatic > Marine > Oceanic | place: Pacific Ocean | collected 2015-01-16 | reverse complement strand
TTTGCTCAAACGAAGCACAGCGCACTGTTGTCAATAGGCCTACGTGGAGCACGCGCCTTGCACTAGTGGCGAAATAATAAACAAGCCGCTGGCAGACCGGTTAAAGTCTGCCGCCACTTTACAATGGAGGCTATGGTGCCAAGAGTTAAAAAATCAAATGCCGGTAAATTGTCGATTGCCGACATGCGCTCACTAATTAATAAAAAGGCCGGCCATAATGTTGCGCACGATCTTACTGAAGATAACCCAACTGCTGTCAAGGATTGGATTCCTACTGGATCACGATGGCTTGACTCGATTATCTGTCGTGGTCGACTGGCTGGTATACCAATTGGAAAGATTGTTGAAATCGCAGGGCTAGAGGCTACCGGAAAAAGCTTTATGGCCGCACAGGTTGCTGCTAATGCTCAACAGAAGGGCATCGACGTAATCTATTTTGATTCAGAGTCAGCAATTGATCCCACTTTCTTACAGCGCGCCGGCTGCGACCTTGAGTCTCTTCTGTATGTGCAGGCCACATCTGTTGAGTTTGTACTTGAAACCATCGAAGAATTACTCGGATCAAATGATAATCGCATGCTGTTTGTCTGGGATTCGCTAGCATTGACGCCGGCTATATCAGACATTGAGGGAGATTTCAATCCACAATCTTCGATGGCAGTCAAAGCTAGAATCCTTGCGAAAGGCATGTCCAAGCTAACAGTGCCAATTGCAAACAGTCAATCAACATTCCTTGTGTTAAACCAGTTGAAGACAAATATTACAAGATCTCCGTCTGAAGTCATGACAACCCCATACGTCACTCCCGGTGGCAAGGCTATGATCTACGCTTATTCATTGCGAGTCTGGCTCACTGGCCGCAAAGCAAAGGCTAGTTTTATCACTGATCCTAACGGTTTCAGAATTGGATCAGAGGTCAAAGTAAAGCTAGAAAAATCTCGCTTCGGCACACAGGGTCGCCAATGTAATTTCAAAATTTTATGGGGAGAGGAGATTGGAATTCAAGACGAGGAGAGTTGGTTTGACGCAATTAAATCTTCAAACAGCTTGACTTCTTCTGGCGCGTGGTATACCCTGGATATGGGAGATGGAACTTCAAAGAAATTCCAACCCTCAAAGTGGATTGGATTCATGAAAGACGAGAAGTTTAGGCAAAGAGTAATTGAAATCATGGATGAAGAGATAGTAAAAAAGTTTGATAAAAGAGAAGGTAACGCAGCATCTTTTTACGAAGAAGGAGATAATGATGCTTAGAGCAATTTCGTTAATTTTTGCGCTTGGTTGCGCAACCGCACACGGCAAGCCCCCGCCGACAGTTACTAAGGCGCCGACCGTGACGGTAACAATTGGTTGGCATTGGGTGCCGGCCAGATGGTATCATGGAGTATACGTTCGTGGATATTGGAAGCACCCGGCGCATGGTGTGCACCGCCGCCCGTATCGCCATGGACCACCGCATACCTATGCATCCCAGCCCCACCCACACTCAACTTGGGTGCCCGGGCACTGGGCCGGAAAGGGACGCCACCGACATTGGGTTCCTGGCCATTGGCAACATCGATCGAAGCCAAGGCCAAAGCGTTAAAAAAAATACTTGACTTTATCCCCCCCATCTGGTATATTAGATACAGATGGGGGGGTTTTTTATGTCTAGGCAAAACATTACTGGACGGACTAAGCGATTTATTGACTTAGCGTACCGAGTCGCACAGTCTTCAGATTTTGATGACTATCGCCATGGCGCCGTCCTTGTTCGCGGAAACAATGTGATTAACGTTTCGGCAAACAAGAATAGTTATGCTCGTTTTGGCGGTCGCTTTCGTAAGCGTGATTGCGGTCATGCGACACACCATGCAGAGCTTGGGTGTATTCTCGGCTTGGACCGATCAGTGACACGCGGGAGCACGGTATATGTTGCCAGAGTTGGAAAGCTTGGCAACATGAAGATTTCAAAACCGTGTGAAATGTGCGAAGAAGTGCTCCGTCATGTTGGCGTTAGAAAAGTGGTGTACACAATCAATGACAGAGAAGTGGGAATATATAAACTATGAATATTTTTGTATTACACCATGACCCTCAAGTTGCTGCAGAAATGATGTGCGACAAGCATGTCGTCAAGATGGTCTTGGAGACTGCGCAAATGATGTGCACCGTCGTAGCGTCCCACGGCCACGATACTCCCTATCGCCCAACCCATAAAAATCATCCGTGTACAATTTGGGCCGGCGAATCCCGAGCCAATTGGAACTGGCTAATAGATCATGGTCTGTCGTTATGTGCAGAGTATACCAAGAGATATGGCAAGATACACAAAAGCGAGCGCGTCATCAAGTGGTGTCGCGACTCCAATATTAACCTTTCACACATCCGGCTGACGCCCTTCGCACAGGCAATGCCGCAGGAGTATAAAAATGAGTGTCCCGTTACAGCGTACCGTGCATACTACCACGGTGAAAAATCCCACCTCGCAGAGTGGAAAACACAAACACCAGACTGGTGGAGGCCAAGTGAAAAGAGTACTAATTGTTGATGCTTTGAACATGTATTTCAGAGCCTATATTGTTGACCCTAGTTTATCGTCAAATGGTCAGCCAATTGGTGGAGTCATGGGCTTCCTCAAGATCTTGCAAAAACAGATCCGCGAGACAAAGCCAGACCGCGTTGTAATTGCGTGGGATGGTCCCGGCGGCTCTCGCAAGCGCAAACAAATGGACAAGAATTACAAAGCCGGCCGGAAGCCAATTCGTTTGAATCGCTCCATTAGAAATATGTCTGAAAGCGAGGAGATGGAAAATAAAATCTGGCAACAAACTCGCCTAGTCGAATATCTGAACCAGATGCCCGTGTCCCAGTTACTTCTCCCAGAGATTGAGGCGGATGATATTATTGCATATGCTACTAATCTGCCTTATTTTGACGGCTGGCAAAAAGTAATTGTCTCCAGTGATAAAGATTTTTTTCAACTCTGTGACGGCGAAACCATTGTGTATCGTCCAATCCAGAAGCAAGTAATGAACAAGAATCGAATCATTGAAGAGTTTAACATTCACCCGAACAACATGGCACTAGCCCGGGCCATTGCAGGAGATGCATCTGATAACCTTCCGGGCATCAGAGGTGTCGGCCTTCCAACAATTAAAAAGCGCTTGCCTTTTCTTTCCGAAGAAAAGAGTTATACAATTGATGAGGTAGTGGAATATTGCGACGAGGTTGATAGTGGCCTTAAAGTATACAGCAGCATCGTGGAGAATCAAAACGTAATTGAACACAATTATAAAATGATGCAGCTTTACTCCCCAGCACTGTCATATAATGCAAAACAGCAAGTTAGATTTGCTATTGAAGAGGCGGACCAACTGTTCAGTTTGACGGAAATGAAGAAGATGATGATCAAAGATGGGTTTGGAACATGGGATTGGTCAGATCTTATTCAAACAATGAGGAGAATTACCGCAGAAAAAGACTAATTATTGTATCGAGGTACGATAATGAAACTATTTACTAAGCACCCTGGGTCTATCGGCGAAACTTATTTTGAACATTGCCTTGTGGCGACAAAAATATCATTAAGATTATCGATGGCATCGCTAGCACAATTGGCGCATGCCATCTTTCCATTTGTGAGTCCTCCATATGGAACTGATGTTTGTTCAATGATAGAGTATTTAGAGGGCAAAAGACCAGAAGTGAGGAAGCCGTGTGATGAATAAATTATTTGAAAATTGGCGAGAGTATTTAAATGAAAAAGTTTTTGCGGATTACGAGGCTGAAAAGGGTGAATGGGTTGATGTTCCAGTTGGTGATATCACACATGATGCAGACAACGTTGACTTGACAGACGAACTGTATGCCCTGATTGATATTGCATACAAGCCAATTGGTGGTCATTTCGATTTTCCAGATGCAGCTTCGCTTCCCGCTGATCATAATCGCTGGCTAGCCATGGACTGGGACGAAGATCCGCAGCCCGATGTGCTGAGGGTTGGCAGAGACAAGCCCAGCGGGATTAAGATGACCGGCGCCGGCCATGATGGTCAAAGCCGAAGCAAGGGCCACTATATTCGAAAGACGATTGAATTGTTAAATCAGCCCGGGTATTATGCAGAGATGTCAAAAAGAATTGCCGACATTATGATTGAGAGTGGCGTGCCCTATGTCGAGGACCCGTCTTTGGTGCAAAAAGTTCTTGGTCCAAATAAGCCGATAAATTGGCTGGGTGCTCACCCAGAAGGCAAGCACCCAGACTACAATGGTTGGTACCGCAGGGCCGTTGGAGGCCACGAAGGAGAACTAAAGATTATGCTAGGAAGTCCGAGATGAATAACTTGTTTGAAAATTGGCGAAGATATATTAAAGAGGAAGTGGGCGCCCCACCATACGAGGAGATCCAATCGATCATCGATTCGAACCCTTACCTGAAGGGAAAAATCGAAGCGAATGAGACCACCGTGCACGACCTGGGAGACAAGTATCTTTTGATGTCTGGTGTAACACATATAGCAGAAAGGCACCAAGACAAGTGTTTTCCCGGATCGCTGTTCTTGTTGGGTGACGATGCAATTATGGAGGCAATATTGAATGTCGTCCGAGACATGCCAGCAGAAATTGGTAAAGCTTTGGCCGTCCCATCAGGAATCGAAGGTCTGGGAATGGAGAGGCTCCAAAAAATTGGCCCGGAAAAAATTTCAGATTTTGAAGACTATACAATGAACGATGGCACAATTGTCAAGGTTGTAAGAGAGGGAGACAACCCAGGTGTTGTGACTGACAGGCTTACTGTGATTGCGCCTAAGATTGGAGAGGCTGATGGTGTTCCTGTTGTGTCCCTTGTTACCGCATTCCCAGGCTTTATGGGTACCGGCCATGGCGGGTCTGGCGATATCGAAATCAAGGACAGGGCGGAATTCACCAAAAATGGATATTACTTTTCGATTCCAGAAGAGTGCCCTGCCCAGACTGTCGATGAGCAGAATGAGCCGTTTCAAAGAGCCGTCCGCGCCAAGCACCCTGAAATGAAAAAGAGGTTGACCGCGCATGGTCCAAATGAACATGGGCTTGACCATGGCGTAGAGAAGACATCGAACAAGAGGTCGAAGAGTGCACCCCCAGGCGCAGGAGGATAACGATGGACAGGTTGTTTGAAAATTGGCGCCAATACCTCAAAGAAGGTTCTGATTATGATTGGGATTCTTTTGGCTTTTCTGATGAAGAGAGAGGAGAAGAAACAAAGCCAGACCCTCACTATGAAGACCTGACTGCCCTAGATCGAGGCGATACCTTTACTATTGGTAACCGTAAACCTGTTTATCGCATTACCGGGGCGCCAGCAGAAAGTGGAAAAGTCAAGGGTGTGCCAATCAAAACGGCAGTTATTGAAGGAAGTGGCGAACGAAAATATTATATTATCAGGAGAGTAGGTAAAGACTCTTCTGCTGCTGTGGGAGCATATGAAGCTATTGGTGGCGGAACAGACCATGTTAAGGAGCCTAGACGCGGCAAAACGGGATTTGTTATGAATATAAAAAAGGCTTTGGATAATAAATGAAACTTATAATGGAAAATTGGCGGAAGTATTTGACAGAGACAAACTATTCTGGACCGCCACTTAATTATTCTTCTGTAGTGCTGAATGACCCTGCCGTTTTATTAAGAGAAGCGCAGAGGTTGAAGGAAGATGAGCAAGTGCCGCCTGAGTTTATCCCAAAAGAAGGAAAATGGCCACACCACATGACTATTAATATGGGCCCCTTGCTGCCTGGATGGGAAAATGATATGCCCATAACACTAGTTGTTGATGGGTGGGGGGTAATAAATGAAGATGGCGCTAAGGCTATGGCATTTAGGGTCAATCCAGACAGCTTAGACAATCTTCCTGTAAAGAATGATGTCCCGCATATTACTGCCATGGTGCCACCAGACGGAAAGCCATTTCATTCAAATAGAATTGTCAATTGGCAACCACTAGAAGAGCCCTTTGATGTAACTGGTGTCGTAGTGGAGCAAGCAAAACAGCAGAAAAAGCAAAAGCCACAAAAACAGCAACAAAAGAAGGGTCCAAACATTAGGGCCATGGCAGTGGGCATGCAGCGTGGCGGAAAATCTTTTGAAGAAATTCAGGCTCAAATCAAAAAATCAACCGGCCGAGATATTCCAATTGATAATATTAAAAGAATGGTGGGAGCTTAATTGTGAATAAACTATTCGAAAATTGGCGGAAGTATTTATTGACTGAGGCAGCGATGACAGTCGATGATCTTGTTAGCAATGAGGAAATTCCAGGCGCCGAGGGCCTGCACATATTAGCTAGACCCTCTACAACGGGGGGTGGTGCTGTGGAGCTTGTGTACGCTAGCGTCGACAGATTTGGAACACCATACGCGCTTGGCTATGATAGTCCAATCTCAGGAGAGATTGAGATAACACCCTACGATGAAGGAGAGGCCCAGGGCATGGGCCCCTGCCATCTCGCTTGGCAAGTCAAATGGTCCCAAGTGACTGACAAGTGGGGTCCACTTCTTTATGATGTGGCAATGGAATATGCCACGATGTGGGGCCATTCCCATTGCGAAGATGGTCGCAAGTGCGGTGGACTTATTGCTGATCGCGAAGAGGTTTCAGTTCATGCCCGGGCAGTCTGGGATTATTATCTAGGACAACGCTCTGATGTTGGCAACTATCAGCTTGACGATTTGGAGAACACGCTCACACCCGATATCGATGAGGACAATTGCGATCAATACGTGGCTAGTCTTGGAGGCAAATATCATTGGCCCGACAACTCTCTAAGCAAGAGATATACAAAGCAGCCAACGACGATAAACAAATTAGAAAAATTAGGGAGGTTTATAGACCAGACATGAGGCTTTTATTTGAAAATTGGCGAAAGTTTTTAAACGAAGAACAGCAATACCAAATTTATTGTGATATGGATGGTGTGTTAGTTGATTTTGTGGGTGGTGCTGTAGATTACATAACTAGGGAATTACAAGAAGGCCGAGCCGAAGAATTAAAAGCAGAGATTGGTCGCGACTATATTACAGCGGAGGACATTGAAATGTACTCACCCAACAAGAGCCAACCGGTGGTAGATTTTATGTATCAATTTCTTCAACACCACACAGAATTTTGGGAAAACTTACCATGGATGCCCGGCGGTAAAGAATTGTGGAATTATATTGCCCCATATAATCCAGACATTTTAACTGCGGCCATGGGGTATGGCTCAGAGATTGGGAAACAAGCCTGGATTGATAAAAATTTACAACCTGAGCCTTCTAAAGTTTTTATGTCGCATGATAAATATTTGTGGTCAAAGCCGAATAGAATTTTGATCGATGATTTCACAAAAAACACAATCCCATGGAAAGCCAGGGGCGGAGACGCTATCTTACACACCGATGCAAATAAAACTATTCAAAACTTAAAAGACTTGGGACTTTAGACTATTTATTAAGAAGAGGAATTTTAGTGAAACAAATTTTTGAAAATTGGAAACGTTTTTGCCAAAAAGAAAAATCTGCAGATAACCGCAAGCTTCTCCGAGAACGATACATAAAAGTTCTTAACGAAGTATCTGATGAGCAATCTGAGTCAATTCGTAAGTGGATGGCGCAGGCTGGGCCCTATGACTACTCTTTCGATGATCTCTTTGGCGGAAAAATGCGCCTTGCATTCCCGCTCGACACAGATGATGCCAGAAATCTGAAAACCGTTGTATTGGCGATAAGGAAAGAAGGCTATCTCATCCCTGGCGACTCTTTGGAGTTCTATGACAATCGCTACTTCAACCGCAGACGAGTAAAACAAAAGAAGCGCCGCCTGGGAACAGGCGAGGAGTATGAGGTTGAAATAACTGTTGCTGACATCGAATTTGAAAAGGTATATGATTTTACGATTCCTGCTGGTCCACGCAAGGGCGAGACAATTCAGAAAAAAGATAGACGCGGCATGGCCAAGCTTATGCAAAAACTTATAAAAGAGAAAAAGCTTGATCCCGATCTTCTCAACTGGTGGCAGAGACGACAAACATACTATACAAAAGATGAGAATTATAAAGAAATAGAAGGTCTAATGTCGGGCGATGCAGCAAGCTATATGGTCATCCTCACTCGCCATCCAATCGACGTTTTGCGAATGAGTGACATTGGCGCCATCGAATCTTGCCACAGTCCTAAAAATAGTTATTTCAAGTGCGCAGTCGCAGAAGCAAAAGGTCACGGCCCAATTGCATATTTAGTACCAGAGAAAGACTACAAAGATCTATTGGCAGGGCTATATTCAGAGTACGACACCGCAGATGATCCAGAAGCTGCGTTCGATATATCAGAAAGGTTTGCAAAAGAAAAAGCAGAAGAATTCATTAGAAAGCATGCCACCAGGAATCCAAAATTTTATAGCTCCCTAGTTAAACAGTTAGATAATCGCGAGTTGTTTGAATTTGGTGTCGATGCGCTCAAGGATCGGCTTAACCCAACCACCAGACGAGATATTGAAGACCTTCCCAGCGCAGCCAAGGATCAATTGACATACCAAGCGTTTCATGATGCCGTCAGCGCTGCTCGAAACGGCCAAGAATGGTCGCTAGTCACAGGCGACGAGCATGAGCCCGAGGATCTTAGAGATATAGGTGATTTTGATACACAAGAGATTTTCAGAGATAGAGATAGAGACGTGAAAGGAATTATTGCACAGTCCCGCGTCAGACTAAGAAAATATTATGACCAATCCACAGATGAGACTTTTGCCATACCAGAGGTGGCAACTTATGGAGCACATCCCCCAGGATTTGTTGAGGCAGTTCGAAAATGGTCGTGGGATCAGCAAAAAGATATCTTTATTGACGAGGGTCCACCCGAAGACGAACAGCAAATAGAGTTTCCCAGAACACAGGATATCATTAGACATGGTGGTTCATATGAGGACACCAGAGACGGCGAATTGTTTAACTTGTTTTTTAAAGAAGCCGATAAGAACATACTATCCCGGTCGAAGTCACGATCTGGCATGCAGCTGCCCGCCTACGGCGACTATAATTTTGCACATGATACCAGTGACGAAGGTCCAAATCTTTACGATGTATACAATGAAAGAATTGAAGAATTAAATGATCTTGCTAACAATACCTTAGAACACTTTCAAGCTTCTGGGCATGTTGACGATTATCATGAGGAGCAGCCAAGCATCAGCGGTGGTGCTAGCGTTATGATGGACTTTAAAACAAACTGGAAGAAGTGGGAACTAGTTAATTTTGCAGGCGGCGGAAAACCATACCCAGGAGAATATGCAGAAGACGGCGATTATTCAATTCCAGAGTTTGAATATTTTGCTTCAAGCAGCACCCATCGCGAACAAGTTACGGCCTTGTCCAATCTCATCGAAGCTGGCTTTGAAAACCGTCTATACTCATCAATTGATGGCATACGGTGGCATGTCCGAACAGATTTTCCAGATACCAATGAGCGAGGTTCGCCGATCGGTGAAGGGCAGGCAGTTCTTGAGGTTGAATTCAATGTTCTTTATGAGCCCAACACTTACGAGGTAGATGAATTTGAACACTTCATTGAAGAGCTTAAAGATTGCGAGGGCTACTGGGAAACTATTCACGAGAAGATTCGAAGATCTTTGGTAAACGAATTCTATCTTGCGCCGAGCCCATGGGACGACACAAGAGAAGAGGTCGAAGAAATTGAAGACGAGTTAAAGAACTTTATTGTTGTTGGAGAGGATGAGGATGAGCCAGATGGCGAGGTATTATTTACTTTAATGGGTAAAGACATGGGTGACTCACCCAGTGCTGTCATATCAACAGGTGTTGAATTTCCAATTAACGGAATGCCAAGAAAAATTGATGCCACCGACTTTATCAAAAATGTGTTTATGCCCGATGTTATCGGCGGCGGCTTTCTTGTGCCAGGGTTTACAACCTTTACTCCATCCGTCGACTTTAAAGAGGCTGGTGAATCCGTAACCCAAAGAAGACAAGCGATTGATATTCACATGTCACAATTCAAAACTGAGTTCTTGAAGCACGTCAAACAGTTAGAAGAAGAGGCCAATGGATATGCAGTGAACCAGTTAGAGCTAGCCTTTGGCGATGAGTACAAAAGGCCAGCTTTCAAGGGCGTGAACTTTGCCGAGGACACAAAAATAAGAGTGCGAGTTGTTGGGCCGACTAATTGGACTCAAGAGGCCGGCTCCCTTTATGCTATGAATCCAGTCATACATTACAGCTTTAGAATTTACGCAAAACAAGCTCAGTCCAGAGAGGCGTTAGATGGTACGTTCAAGTTTGTAAGATTTGTTGACAAGCACGCCGACATGATTCATAAAGCGATGCAGATGACGGCAACAAAAATGATCGACGCAGCGCTTGCAAGAATTCAAACAGAGCATGAAAAGCAATATGATGGCGAGAATGCTCAAAAGTTAATCGGCAGCATCCAAACCGACCCAAGCATGAGAGATCTTCCTGGCGCTATGGCTGTAATTGCATTTATCAGAAAAAACTGGCCAAATATGTCCAAGATAGAGAGGCTGGCAGCTGTTGAAGAGTACCTTGAGCCGATGGATAAAGGTACGACTAAAACAATTTATGATGGTGAGGGGCACTATACCCGAACTGAAACAGGCGATCAGGGCATTTTTGAACAAACCCCGGGCTATCCTTACAATTGGGTCTGGGAGGTGACAAAAACACTCAGATATTATGGCGCGCCAAACGCTGTAGCCAAGGGCAGCCCTTTCCGTTACGAGCCAAAGCTAACGGCGCTTGACCGTGATGAGATGGAATTGCCGAGGAAAGAAGAGGAGCTTGGTCAACAAGCTAAAGAAGTTTCTGATACATTTGAAAATAAAGAAGAACTAATTAAAAAAGTTATCCGAGAAGCAATTAGACGGAAACTGAGGAGTACATTAAAGTGAAAAAGTTATTGTTAATTCTGCTAGCAAGTTGTGCGCCGAAAACCGCAGAAGTCGAAAAAAAATCGGGGCAAGATTTTCCAGTTTTTGATCTTGAAGAGATCGATTTAGAAGAGCTGCCCGAAGCCGGCGATTCTAACGATGAAGAAGAAGAATCTCCTTGACAAATAGGCCATTTCAGGCTATATTAATATAAGCACTAATTATCGGGGCATATATGAAAGAGCGTGCAGACTTTGGGAGGTACGGCAAGTCCTTCCAAGAGGGTTTGTGTCAATTGATTTTGGAAGATCGTCCGTTTGCCGATCAAATATCAGAAGTACTTGACATAAATTTCCTTGAACTGAAGTATCTTCAAGTGTTTGTTAAGAAGATATTTCAATACCGAAAGAAATACAGTACACATCCGACATACAAGACTATGCTTACGATTATACGCGCTGAGCTGTCTAAAGAAAATGACGCAACCCAGAAACAGGTTCGCGATTATTTTGCAAGGATCTATAGGGCCGAGGTTGACGGTAAGGGATACATCAAAGAGACTTCATTAGATTTTTGTCGAAAGCAAAAGATTAAAGAATCGATGCTAAAGTGCGTTCCGCTTCTGGAGAAGCTGTCATTTGATGAGATTTCTAAGGAAATTAATGACGCTCTAAAGCTTGGTAGCGACAACAATTTTGGCCACGATTACCTGTTGGACTTTGAGGACAGGTTTACGATCAAGTCGCGAAATCCGGTCACCACTGGGTGGGACGATATTGACAATATTTGCAAAAATGGCCTCGGCAAGGGCGAACTTGGAGTTGTAATTGCCCCTACGGGTGCTGGAAAATCGATGGTACTTGTACACTTAGGCGCCGAGGCTTTGAAGCTTGGCAAGACAGTTGTACATTACACACTAGAGCTTTCCGAGACAGTTGTTGGTAGCCGTTATGATAGCTGCCTTACAGGAGTTCCTTTGTCTGATTTACACAGTTTCAAAGAAGACATCTTCGAAGCGGTCAAAAATTTACCGGGTAAGCTAATAGTTAAAGAATATCCAACTAAGTCAGCCAGCGTGGAGACCATCCGTAACCACTTAGAAAAGCTTAGAAAAAGAGATGTTTCACCCGGTATGATTATCATTGATTATGGCGATTTATTGCGGCCCGTATCTAACCAGCGTGAGAAAAGAATGGAATTGGAATCTATTTATGAGGGCATGAGGGCAATTGCCCAAGAGTCCAAATGTCCGGTATGGACAGCATCGCAAACAAACCGGTCTGGGCTCAATGCCGAAGTAATTACTATGGAGTCCATCAGTGAAGCGTTCAATAAATGTTTTGTGGCAGATTTTATCTTTTCAGTGTCTCGCACAATCGAAGACAAAATTGTTAACAAGGGAAGGATATTTGTCGCAAAGAATCGAAATGGCCCAGACGGCATTATCTTCCCAATATCCATGGACACCTCAAATGTAAGCATCAGGGTATCCGCATCCACTGGCGAAACTCCAGCTCAAGTTATCGAGACTTCAGCAAAGGAGCAAGCCCAGGCTTTGAAAGATAAGTATAGAGAATATAAAAAAAGGAAAAATTAAATGTATTACAAGCCCGACACAACAATTAGACGTTTTCGATTATCTGAGGTTTTTATCGATCAATATCGAGAGAAAGAAGTGCCATGGGGCCCAATTGGCTATGTCACGTTTAAGAGGACATATGCCCGAAGGCTTAACGAGCAAGATGCGAACCTGCCGGGCACAGAGGAATGGTTCCAGACATGTCGACGCGTAATTGAGGGCATGTTTACGATTCAAAAAAGACACGTCACGAAGCTTGGGCTTGAATGGAACGATGCCAAGGCTCAACGAACCGCGAAAGAGGCATACGATAGGCTTTTTAGCCTAAAATGGACCCCTCCTGGCAGGGGGTTATGGATGATGGGGACTAAATTTGTCGATGAGCGCACCGGCGCCGGGCTTTTTAATTGCGCCTTTCGATCGACAAAAGATGTATCTTCTAAAGGCGGATACCTTTTTGCTTGGATGATGGATGCCTTGATGGTTGGTATCGGCGTTGGCTTTGATACAAAGGGCGCCGGAACACTCACAGTTAAAAGTCCACAGTGGACAGATGACGTATTTATGATCTCCGATAGTAGAGAAGGCTGGGTGGAATCGGTTAGGATTCTACTTGATGGCTATTTTTTCGGCAACAAGGTGCCAAAGTTTGATTATTCTAAAATCAGGCCAGCCGGCGCACCAATTTTAGGATTCGGAGGAACTTCCAGCGGCGCCAAGCCCTTGATGGAGCTGCACCAGAGTCTGACAGAGATGTATAACGCGAAAGTTGAGGAAGAAATAACTTCAGTTGACATTGTTGATACTGAAAATTTAATTGGCCGCTGTGTTGTGGCAGGAAACGTTCGCCGCTCTGCTGCGCTGGCTCTTGGTGGATACAGCGATAAGCCGTACCTGACAATGAAGAACGATCAAGAAAAACTTATGCATCATCGATGGGGCTCAAATAATTCCTTTGAGGCCGTTGTTGGAATGGATTATTCCTGGCACGCAGAGCAAAGTCAAAAGAATGGAGAGCCCGGCTATATCTGGCTTGAAAACGCCAGAACTCGCGGCAGATTTAAAGATGCCCCTCGCGACGATGATCGAAATGTCATGGGGTTTAATCCATGCGTTGAACAGCAATTAGAGGACGCAGAGCTTTGCTGTTTGGTAGAAACATACCCAGCCAAGCATGATACCTATGAAGATTATATCAAAACACTAAAGATCGCTTACCTGTATGGGAAGACTGTGACGCTTGTCAATACTCACTGGCCCGAAACAAATGCAATTATGTTAAAAAATCGTCGCATTGGACTGTCTCAGTCTGGGGTTATCCAAGCGTTCAACAAACACGGGCGCAGAACAATGTTTGAGTGGTGCGACAACGCATATAGCCACGTTCAGCAATTAGACGAAGAGTATTCTGATTGGCTCTGTATACCACGCTCTGTCCGCGTAACGAGTATTAAGCCTTCTGGCACAGTTTCGTTATTGAATGGCTCCACACCGGGCGTACACTTTCCAGAAGATGAATACTATATCAGGCGCGTGAGATTTTCGAAAAATTCAGATTTACTTGACACTCTGCAAGAAAGCGGTTACAATATAGAAGATGACGAGTATTCACCGAATACTTCTGTCGTAGAATTTCCAATTCACGAGCCTTACTTCTCCAAAGGAAAGAGAGACATCAGCATGTGGGAACAATTAGAAATTGCAGCACAATATCAGCACTACTGGGCCGATAACTCTGTGTCGATCACTGTTTCTTTTAAGCCCGAAGAGGGCCCCCAAATTAAGCATGCATTGGAGATGTACGAAAGTCGTCTGAAGGCCGTTTCGTTTTTAAGATATGAGGAGACTGGCTATGTCCAGGCCCCGTATGAGCCTATAACCAAAGAGCGGTACGAAGAGATGGCCAGTAAAACCACCCCAGTTACAAAAATTGAGACAGATAAGGCAGGCGCCGGAACTAAATTTTGTGATGGGGACAATTGTACTTTGTGAGGTGTACTTTGAAATTAAATCATTTGCTGCCCAACTATTTGAGCAAAGGCCGCTGTAAAGGCGCCAAGCAGCATTTTTGGCTACCAACTGGCACCATTGAGGCAAAGTTGGGCGATAATGTTGCTATATGTCTTTTTTGCAAGCATTGCAGCAAAAGAGAGTGGACATTTTTAACACACAACGAATATAACACACATAAG
>Ga0098044_1001024_pt1 | contig 14670 bp, 11 predicted proteins | sample 10_taG_FD_75053 | JGI IMG/M metagenome (GOLD analysis project Ga0098044, IMG submission 75053) | Marine viral communities from the Subarctic Pacific Ocean - 10_ETSP_OMZ_AT15264 metaG | ecosystem: Environmental > Aquatic > Marine > Oceanic | place: Pacific Ocean | collected 2015-01-16 | reverse complement strand
TTTAAACCGGCGGCTGCAGTCCAGTCACCAGAGTTAGCAAATTCGCCAGATGCGAATGCAAAAATATCGTGTCCTAATTTGACATCCAAGCTGCCAACAGCCCGGGCACCAGCAGGCCCAACAGTAGCACCAAGTAAAAGGTCAACCGTGTCTTCCGGAAGCGCCGATGCTTTTGCCAAACCTCCCGCAACAACATCGGCTATTCCTTTTTTGCGAGATGCCTAGCTGCTTCTACTTGAGCTGCACCAATAGCCTCTTTGCCTTTAACCAGCGAACGACCCATAGTGTAGCTTGAACCACACACTGCTGCCAGGATACCACCAATAATCTGTGTCCACTGGTTGCCTTCAACGGATGCAAGAATGCACCCGCCAATCATACCAACCAATGTGATAATCATTTCACTTGTCTTAATACCCGGTTTCATCATGTTCCCCTTGTCTCATCCCGCAACTCTGCAAGCGTTTCTTTTCTGGCTTGTTGAGCTATGCGCTCATTCTCCAGCATGTTGTGAGTCTTATGACTCACCCCCTGAATGTCTTTTATTCGGCCATCAATGGTGTCTGTCAGCGTTTCGATTCTCGTGGCTTTCTCGTGAACGCCATCAATCTTATCGTTAATCCGCTCAAGTGTCTGACCTGTGCTGGCCATGCACTCGACCATTTGACCCATATTGTTCGCCAGCTCTGTCTGATTCAAATCAATCTGCACTGGCTTGGCACCGTTCCCGTTGCCGTTCATTTTTTTGTCTACGAGTTTTTCGATGATTTTAATTAAGCCCATCAAACAAGCAAACAACGCTCCGGCTTCAACCATCCCCGACTCCATGTCAGTCACCTGCCTCAAGCGCTGTCACTTTTGCAGATAGCTCCTGCACGGATTTAACAAGCAGGGCGACGATTGCTCTGCTGTTTAAGCTCCAGTTAAAATCAGGATTACCATCGGCATCCAGAGCCCGAACTTTCTCCCCGTCGCAAGCGTTTGCGCCATCTTCTCCGACCTCGGTTTCTGTCGATACCATCTTAGGAGATTTCGGAGCTGCTTCGGGGCAAATGCTGTGAACTTCCTGAGAGAAAAATCCGAGCTGCGACTTATTCTCTTCGTCATTCTTCCAAGAGAAAAAACGTGGAACAAGCTGGTTGATTTTATCCAGGCCAGCCTCAAGCTCTGCAATAGGATTTTTCAACCGCATATCAGAACTAGTTGTTAAATTTTTATTCGCGTCTGTTAGAACATCAGATGAGGCATCCAGCTGCGGACAGAGAATATCACCTGCGGTTGTAATGCGAATGCATTCCTTAGTTGTTCCTGCGGTTATAAACCTAATGCCATCGCCTGACCCGCTTCCGGTCCCCTGTATCACGTTCTGATATGCCGCCGCCCCAGAGGTACCATACGCAAAACACAGAGTCCCGGTGCTGGACGCATCAATGGTGATACCGGAAGACGACCCGCTGCCTATTACAAGGTCATTGGTATTGGCCCAGTAAGCCGATGGCACTACTTCTCCAAGACCGACAAGCCCATTATCATCCAATACCATCCCGAGGTCACCAGTATCTCTTATTACGGTGAAAGCTGCCGGGTTGCACTCCGGTGATGTATCATTGGCTAAGTCACTGCCCCAGGCAGCCGTCACTGTGGCAGTGGTATCGTCTGTAATTGTTGCAATCGTCCGGGTTTCACCAGAAACCACAATGGCATCGCCTATAGAAAGTTCCGTGAGATACTTCGTGTTTGTCCCTGGGACGTTAACATTTGTTCCTGTCACGTCTATTGAGCCGGTGAGTACAAAAGTAGCCTCTCCTTTGACAGTGGCGGATTCGTAAGCAAGAAACTTACCGTTTGGGGTAAACTCCCCGCGCTTAGAGCCTCCATGGTTTCTAAACTGAATGCCACCTTCGGCGTCAATAGAAAAAATGCCCTGAGCACGATATCCGAGATACGCGACTTCATCATTGCTTGCGCCGCTTGCTGCTCGGCGGATAATTAGTTCTGACTCAGAACCATCGCCGGTAAGCTGGAGAACTGGATTGTCTTGATCATCCGGCGCCCCATTAATGCCGACCATTATTTTGTCAGAAGAAGAATCGCGAACAAGGCGCATTGCCTCGGTCCCGCCACACGTCAAAATAATTGGAATAGACTCATCTTCTGTTTTTAGAAGGAGCTGATCCGTGTATCCCGCGATAGATGCCTTTTCGGCATCGGCTTGAAAAAACCGGACGCCTGAACCGCCGGTTCCATCTGCATTGATATCCACGTAGCACTTTGAACCTGATCCGCTTCCGGCGTTTTCGACTAAAAGAGCGGTGTTGGTTGCTGGGATTGCCATTCCAGTTGTGCCGGTAGGCCCGGTAATTTTAGTCGGCCCCTTAACGTCTACCGCTGTAATCGCATCACCTGCCTCTGTGATTCTGATTCCTTCTTGACCACCCGCAACAAGCGAAAGCTGGTCGGCTGCCGCCCACCCGATACCGGTATCATCATCATTCGCATTAGGACAAAAAACAGGGTTTGTGGCTGTTGGGTCTTCTGCCAGAATCGACATGGTGCCGCTGGCAGCGTACCGCATCCTCGCAGCTTCAATCCGCAATAATTGCCCCGCTGACCCACCAGCGGTCAAGGTCATTACCTCGCTGCCATCGGTTGTGTCGATGGTGATGTAATCTTTCGCATCCGTCGATTCGATTTCAAGCGCAACTTGATTATCCGGGATTACCTGAGCTGTAGAAATGCCGTGATTAGCCCCAAAAATCTTAGTGTTACTCATAACTATTTCCTCGCCGTTGTAACTTCAATTTCGGTAAATCCAGAAGTGCCATCTGCCGGGGCAAAGGTAATCTGAATCTTGCCCACTTTGTAATCAAATACTGCTGTGGTCATATTAGTATAAACGCCGCTTGATAACGCTGCCGCCGCAACAGTAAGGGACTGGTCATCAGCTACCTTGCCGCTGTCAAAAACATACTTCGTCTTAAGAGTGCCGCCTCGATCACAAAGGCATCGAATAGTTACGGTTGAATGCTCTTGAACATCCAAGGTCATAGCTGTCAGCTCAGTTGTTGCTGAGTGTGTCGCAGTGTAAGGTATCGTTCTCATCTCAAAATCCTCCTAGGGCACAGGGCCGAGTCATATCTTCAACTCAAGTGGTTATGTCTTAGCCATACATGGCTTGTTCTACTAAAGTTGTACTTGCTTCACCGGTTTTTCTCAACGAATTTCCGCCTTTTCTTCCGCTTGCGTTCTTTATTGCGGCCTTGTGAACACTTTGCATTGCTCCGATGAATACTGGTGTCAGGGTGTTTGTCATCGCAATCCCTGAGAGATTGGTTAACAATGCTCGGTCGTCCCATGAAATTCGTTTTCCTTGATTAGATAGCTTAGCCTGGATGGTCTCTATAAGCTCTTGAGACTCTATAGGGTAAAACTCTCTGTATGCGTTGCCTTCTGCTTTTGTCAGCGTGCCCGCCAGCATCTTATCTGCCACCACATTGGTTCCACCAATTCCAATTTCTGCAATACTCATAAACTTAGAGACATCTGCATCAGACCGGCTGACTTCATTTTCACCGGTTATTGGGTCGTAGTTCATTGCACCATCTGTCGAGGCCGCATCAGCAAGAATTCCTGCGTGTTTTGCTACTCCTAAAAACAGCTCTTCTTTTAGCTTAGGGGCTTCGGCCAGCTCTCTGGTTGATGATTCTAATCGAGAATGAAGAAAGTCAGGGTCAGCCAACTGGCCCATCTGATTCATTGCAGCTCTGGCATCATCTCTAGGGTTGCCTGTTGCCTTAACTCCAAGCAAAGCCAAGAGAACAGGTAGCGCTCTTGCTTTTTGCGGAGCCCCCGGCTTTGTATTTTTTACTATGCGATTAACAACCTGCGTGGCTCTCTTGTTGAGGTTAGAGGCAACCAGTGACTTGACGCCATGAATTGCTGCTCTTCTCTTGAATCCAGCTGCGGGTGTTACAAGTGCAGAAGTTGCCCCGGAAGCCAGATAGCCAAGTGGGCCTCCTGCCAAAAGACCTCCAACAGGAAGTGCGGCCAACATGGTGCTCATTGGGGAGTGGACGGAGTAAATCTCCCTGTATGCCCTCTGAACATCTCCAAGCTCATCAGTTTTTGTTTTTAATGCTTTGTAGCTTTTTGACAAGCTGTCTACAGTTTGAGTCTTGCTTGCAGATAAAAGAGCATCTTTTTTGTACTCTCTTTCAAGCGTCTTTAAAAAACCATCGTAGTTATTCACAAACTCTTGAAAAACTCTAAACGAGTCACTTTGCTCTGGTCTATATGCATCTTTAAGAAAAGACCTAATCCCAGACCATTTTGCAACACGTCCTTTTCGCTGCTCTTCTCCAAAATCTCTTGTTACCTTGTAATCTTTTTCAAGTGGCGGAGTTCTGTCATGCTTAACAGAGCGGTCAATTAAATCGTCAAGTTTTTTCTCTAAGTCTGCCAGTGCTTCGGGGTCTTTGACCCTGGCTTTTTTGGCGCGCTCTACTGCCGCCCTTGCCTTGTCCTCTTCTATCTTAAGGGCTCGACCCATTTCTTCATGGTCGGCAACAGCTTTTCTAAAAGTTTCTCTGTTGGCAGCTTCATCTAAGCCAAGGTTGGGCCTTGCATTGGTAAGCTCGATTGACTCCTCAACAACCTCATTAAGCTCTTTGCGGATAGCTTCCATCTTAGCGGCATCGGGGGCTGCGCCCTGCTTTATTCTTCCAAGGTTGCCTCTTAGTGAGCCTGCCTTTTTATTAACAACCTCTAGCTTTTTGCGGTAATCAACAACGCTCTCGATTCCATCATCAAGAGTGTTCGCGTGGACCTTAGCTGCTTCGATGGTTGCATCAAGTCTTTGAAAGGCTTTTTCTATTAGAGGGATGCCTGGGGAGGCTGCTGAGGAATCGGAAGCATTAGGATCTCTGCCTCTTTTGGTGTCTGTGTTTCTTTGAGCCTGAGCCCTGGCAGCATCCTCATAGGCATCAGCGGCTTCATCGCCAACGTTCGCTCTAATGTTGGCAGCAACGTCATCTACCTTTTTAGTAACAATGCTGGTTCCCACATCGGCTTCGGCACGTATTCTGTACTCATCAAAGCCATCATCAGCCCTAGGGCGAATGTCCTCTAAATCATATGTTCTATCAGCCTTAAGTCTTTCCCTAAAGTCACTAAGAATCTCAATTTGGTCATCAAGAGCTTTAGATTCCGCTGTAGCCATAACAGTGGCTTCGCCCTCTGTAGCTGCCCTGCTGGCCATACCAAGGCCTTCTCTTTCGCCTTCCCCTGTAAACTTTTTTAGAAACCGATGGTACGACGGGAGAAGTTGAGTAAAGGCTCTGTTTGTTTCTCTTTGCCTTGTAGCTGCCTTTGTCCCAAAAAGAGAACCGTCTTCAAGAGTGTTTTTAAGAGAATGGTAAACATCAACCAGAGGGTTACCTGACTCCATGATGTTATCAACACCGGAGCCAGACCTTTTATAAATAACCTTCCCTATCCCTCTCTTAAAGGAATCAAGGGTTATAAATAGTTCCGGCAAAACATCTTTAACCATGTCTTGATTTAATAGGTCACTGGCCTTGTATGTATCCTTGAGGCTAAAGTTTGGAAGCTCTGCATCTTTTGCAAAAGCGGCTCGAAGTTCATTTCCATATCTGGCAATAGCAAGGTCATCTTTAGCTGCGCTTTTTGCAACCATTGAAGCAATTTGGTCCATTTGCTTCTCTAGGGCTTTTTCGATTTTATTAAGAGCTGTTAGTTCTCCCCCGTCCGCAACAAGCTTTTCTTTTTTTGCTGACTTTACTTTTCTTAAAGCTGCGTGAAGCATAGCAATGGATTCGTCGATTGCGCCTAGCGGGTTTTCCGACTCAATAACGTCACGCATTAATTGCTTTTTCTCAGAGCCACTAACCGAGCGAGTAGCAAGCTCAAGGCCATCTATTGCATCATCAATAAACAGGGCCACTTGGTCAGCTGTTTCTTCTGCAATTTTTCCATGCCCAAAGATTACTTTATGGGCATACTCTGAATTTAAAAGCTTTCTGTATGTCTCTTTGTCTCCGCCATGCATGGCAGCCAAGATGCTGGATTCCCAGTCTTTGGTTTTTTTCGATACAGCATCACCGAACTTGCTGTTATTGATAGCGCTCAAGCCCTTGCCAATTAGTGGAGAGGCAAGACCAAGAACGCCACCGAGACCGCCAGACAGAGCTGTAATCCCTCCGACATGGGAAAGCATTTGCTCCGCTGTTCTGTCAGCTCTTCCCAGCATTTGCTCAGAAAATCCGTCAACAGCCCCAAACAAGGCACCCTCTACGGTTGCAGCACCCGTGAGAGCTGCGCCGCCTTGAATCATTTTATCGGCAGTTTTAGCCAGCTCAAATCCTGCTACGGATTCTCCTGCGCCCAGTCTTCTTGCAATAGCTTTTTCTGCCGCAATACCTGCTTTCATGCTAAGCGCCGCAGGGGCCAACCGGACTCCTCTTGCCAAAGCTTGCGCGGGAACGCTTTGCCCCAGGGTGGCAACGGCTGGCAAAACAGCGCCACCAATTTCACCTGCTAAAGAAATGTTTGGGTTATATTTCTCTAGCTTTGCAAGCTCTTCTTCTGAGTAAAGGTCAAGCCTATCGAGGAGAACATCGCTTAATCCAAAAGACAAACCACGAGCTACAGATAGCCCACCGGCCTCTAGGTTCCTCTCGTCGTACTCAGCAGACTCAATTCGCTCTTGTCGAACGTCTGCTTGGTCATACGTAGCGCCAGCTCTAAAGGCATCCTGAAGATGCTCAGAAGATATGGTCCCATAGCGTCCGTCTGACAACTGAATGTTTACTTCAGCGCCAGAAGGGAAGGCATACAAGCCGCTCATGTAGGCTTCTTGGACCTGCTCTTCCGGGAGGTCTACCCAGCCGCCTTGTCTTTTTGAAAATAAACGCGCCATTGGTTACATACCTTGCTTAAATTCCCAGCTCTTTGCTTTTTCGCGAAGGGCTTTTGCTTCAGGGCTAACTTTTATTTCCCCATACTGACTTTCCCATGCCTTCGCTAAATACCCAGGCTTAAGCCCTTTGCCTCTAATAATCATAGTGGTGAGATTTTCGCTGATGTTTCTAAATTGATCCATTCCTACGCTTTGCTCAGTGGAGCCTTCAGGAAACATTTGAACAAAAATTTGAAAATCTTTTTCTGTTGGCCGCCCACCATCAAAAGCTTTTGTAAGTGCTTTTGCGTTCAGGTTTTTGCTGTTTTCGTATGTTATTTCTTCTGACATTCCAGAGAACCATGACTTAATGGTTTTAGGTAAAACCATGCCCCAAGCACCCTGCATTGCGCTAACACTTAAAAAGTCTTTTTGAAGCTTAGGAAGCAAAGCAATGGTCTTAAGGGCTAAATCAGTAGACTGGTCTTGCTTGGCCTGCACCGCCCCGCTCCTAGCCTGGAACTGAGCTTCTTTAACCGTGATTTCTGCCAGCAGCTTTCTGTTGCCAAGATGCAGTTCTTTTTGCTTAGAATCCATTTTCGCTAAGCCTGCATTTATTACCAGCTGGGCGTTTGCGCCTTTGTGCTTTCTTAAAAGACCCTGCATTTTCATGCCTGCATGTTTAAATGCTAAAGCCATAGTTGCCTTGTAGGCAACCTCTTCATTGTTAAACCTTGCCATCATGCGAGCATAGATGTTGTTTCTATTTAAAAGAACATCTCTGTTTTTCTGCATCTCTGTTTTTTGAGCATCAACATCTCTTTTGATTGCTCCTTCGATTATTTGCAAAGCAGAGTTTGGGAGCTTCCCCCTGGACATTCCTTGGGCAAACGCGCCAAAAGCAATAGCGATTGCCGCTGCTACTTTTGACCCAGTAGAAGAAAAGGCTCTGTTGGGGTCAATCTTGCTGTTGTTATAATCTTCTTCTAGCTCAGCTGTGCCCTTATCGTAATCATCTAGCTTGGCTCTATTGATTTTCTGCATGGACTCAAGAGCCCTGACCTGCCTGCCGTATGCCTTGTCTTGCTCATCAGCCAACTCGTCTTCTTCAGAAAGCTGTCCCGCCTTTGCTTCTGCCAGCCCTTTCTCTGCCTCTCGCTGCGCGGCATAGGCTGTATCTAGCTCTCGTTGACCGGCATAAATTTGCCCTCTTGCCTTGTCCCAATCAGACATCAACTCTTCTTGAGATGCGGCTTCTTCGGGTGTGGTTGCGAAGGTGAGGCCGGTTGTGTCTGTTTCTGGCGTAGTGGATTTGATGGGCTTAGGTGATGCGCGTTTTTGTTCGCTTACTGCTCGCCTCATGGACGGACTAAGCGCTCTTACATCTTCTTCCGACAGCTTTCCTTCTGCCGCCTTTTTTATCAGCTCTTTTCGCTCTTTCTTTGCTCTGAGCCGACTCTCTTCTCCTCTTCTTGCCGCCTCGGCAAGCATTTTGTTTCTTCCGGTTCCCTGGGCCGTTGGCCTTCCTTTTTCATAATATTCAGCCATATCTGTTGGCTCATAAAATCGCGCCATAACTCTTCTCCCTTACCCGAAAGTTCTACCGGCAGCTTTGCCAGCTCCGCCCATAACTGAAGCCCCAAGAGTTGCCCCAGCAACTCCCCCGGCTGGACCAGCGATAAGAAATCCACCTACTGCCCCAACCGCGCCAAGGACTCCGCTCAAAACATCTCCCCAGAATCCTTTGCTTGCCTGCTCTCGCTGATAGGCTATTTCCTGCATACGAAGCTTTTTGTTTTCAGCTCGCGCTCTTCCTTGAATAAGAAGGTCTCTGAGGCTGTCCTCTGCTGCTTCACGCTCAAGTTCGGTTGCCTCTGATAACTTGGCCCCGCCAATCAATTGAGTCGCCTGAGCGGCAGTCTCGCCGCGCCTAAGCCTTGCAGCTGAACGAAGCCCTGTGCTGCTCTGAGCCAAGCCTCTTTGGCCGGATGCCAGGGTCTCAATAGACTCTCTTGTCCGTCGTCTTTCGCCTGACTCAATTTCGCCGCGAGCAATACCGGAAAGCTCTGTGGCTATTTCAAACAAGCCCTCATCTTCAAGGCCAGCTTCTCGGCGCTGTCTTGCGCCTCTTCTGGCATCATAGACGCGCTGAGCTGCCTCTTCCTGGTACTTTTGTCTTTGATACATGTAATCCCCTATCGAGGGAGCAGCTCCATCTGCTCCCGCATGTTGGGAATAATCAAAGTCTCTTTCAGTTAGCTCGCCAGCTTTTTCTTCTGCGCTGTCAATGTCTTCCTGAGTAGTCTCTGCTTGGTCAAGAGTATCCAAAAAACTCTGTTCTTCTTCGCTGTATTCTGCCATTACTTTTCGCTCCCCAGTTTCATGGCGCTCAAGTCATAAAGCGACGCTCTTCCTCGTTTTCTGTTTTGAGCCTCAACTTCTCTTCTTGGGCGAGTTTTTTCTAATTCTTTTTCTTTAATTAACTCGTCCAAAAAAGAAGTCTCATCTTCATCTTCAACCGGCTCATCAAGCAGAGACTCGGTAGCTTGCTTGGCCCTTTCTGCGTCCCTTATGGCTAAAACCTCAGTAGCAGTCATTCCTGTGCCACGGTAGCCTTGCGGTATTTGCCCGCCCTGGGGGAAGTATCCATCAGGAGAGCCTTCTGGGTCAAACACTTGCCCGCCTTGCGGAAAAGAATCATCAGGACCAATAGCCCCAGGGTCTCTCAACATCGAAGGAGAATACTCTTCTCCAGCCTTCCGGTAATCGGTTAGCATGTCAGCTTGCTCAGTGTTTTTTGCTTCCTCTACCGCAGCTGCCTCGGCTTCTTTTTTTGCAGCATCGTCAGCCTGAGTTGCAGCAAAGGCAGTTATATCTCCAATTATTTTTGCTCCTGTTGCGATTGCAAGCGAAAGCTCAGACTGCTTTGCAATGTCTTTTTGAAGCTCAAGCCGAGTTTTTCCAAACTCAATATTATCCATAGCGCTGGCCCCTGCGCTTCTTGATGCCGCTTCTCTTCCTCGACGCGCTCCGCCTCTTTGCATTTGAGACTGAGCTACCATTTGGGCAAGCCTAGATGCCGTGTCTTCAGCAAACATCTTGCTCAATGCTTTTTGCTTCTCTTCTGCTGAAGCTTGACTTCTTAGCGCCTCTGCAACAAATGATAATGACATTATAGTGTCCTCGCTGATTCAAGCTTGAAGGATGATTCTCTGCGTCCAACTTCAAGAGAAATGGCATCAAGCTTAGCGCATTCTCCTGAGCCGGTTATTGTAATTTTTAATCCAATCGATCTACACTTTTGTTGGTCTAAGTGCATTCTAACAAGCATAGGGTTGTCATTTGAGCTTGTTATTGATTTCGAGTAAGATGTTCCAGACGTTAAATTATAATCATACGAGGCCGCAATCGTAAGCGTGTGATCGCTGACGTAATCCCCCACAAGCATTGCTCGGTAAACTCTTTGGGCATGAAGAAGCCCTGCCGCTGCAATAAAGCCAGTCCGGACAATTACATCATAGTTCGTTGCTGTGCCGCTTGAGTTATCATCCTGAAAAACACCCGATGTTTGCTTGTAGATTTTTCCGTCAGCTGTTGCCCTTAGAAAAACTGTTCCATTATAAACTTCGCCAACCTGCCAAGCAGAGGATGCGTATACCACGGTCCATAATGCCCATTTTTGGAAATAGTAATTATAGATTAAATAGTAATCTGCCCCAGTTGAGTTTCCTGAATTAGAAAGCAAAAACCTAACTTCGTTTGTAGAATCCACAAGCGTTGCGCCGATAAGCAATCTTGTGGAGCTGTCCTCAACAGGAGCGCCGTGGTAAACAACGGACAAATCTCTTCTTACCAAATATATTCCGCGCTCAGTTTGATAGAATACTCCAATTGGAGTGTCTACATGGGCAGAGCCTCTTCTTGCTCCTTGGCCAGCTGCGAATACTCTAATGTTTGTAAAAGGCCCCTCGCCCAGGGCAGTTGGCCCTTCGCCTGAAACAAAGTAAGCGTTTTCTTCTGAGAATATAAGAAGGTGGTCTAGGTTTGACTCAACACCTACAACCTTGGAGTTGTCTGCTGGAAGGACAAAAGAGAATGACTCGTTAAACCCTATTTCTTCACCGTCTACAATTGGCTTAGAGTAAGCAACTACGTCATCAGAGCGAACAACTACAGCCCTTCCTCTATGGGCAATAATGTCATTGCACGAACCCATAAAATCATTCTCACGACCAATAACAGTATAGAGCTGCTCGTTGGCTGTAATGTCTAAGTTTTTGCCATCGTCCTCAAATGACTCTGCGCTGTATTCTGCTGGGTAACTTACAGACTTGGAGCCTATCCGGTAAAAAATTGCACCTCCGGGCTCTGTTCTATAAAGAACTATTTTGATTCTTCCGCTCTCTGGCTTTCTTGAGAAGCTGGGAGGGTAAACAAATATGGTTGCCTTTTTCCCTGTAGTGGAGGGTATAAAGCTCTCTGCCACAGAAGGATGCGAGCGATGCACGTTTCCGTTTGCGTCAGCCCACTCATAAATAGCCTTGTACTTATAATCATCGCCAGATGAAGGTTCGGCCAACCCATCTCCACCCGTGGAGGCTGCTTCAACTATTTGCTGGATTGCTGGGTAAACAACATAGCCTTGCTCGAATATGCTCGACTTATCGTAACCGCTTAAAAACCCGCCAGTAAAAGCAAATGAGCGTCCTGCTTCAATTGAGGCCAGTGGTCTGTCAGGGTCAAAGTCTAGTTCGCAAAGTGAAATTCCAAAAATATTGTCTTTGTAGTTTGGGTGTCCGCCCGTGCCGGGGTCGTACTCTTCGTAGCCAACAAACTTGGATGCCCCAAAGATGTACTTTGTGTTGGTGTTCTTTCTTGTGATTCTCTGAACACCGTAAAGGTGTCTTCTGATTTGATACAGCCCGCCCTCTGGAACAGGCGCTCTTTGTACCCATTCTGAAGTAAGACACGTTGCGCAGCTCCCAGTTGGAGTTGCCGCCATTAGCTGGTCATCAGAGCTTATAATTACAATGTTATTGTTTAGCCCTCTTCCGGAGTTATCTATGAGGTTAGCAGCAGATGCAGCTTTTGACCTTCTTGTGAGGCTAATGTCGTTTACTTGAGAGACAGCTAAATAAAGCTTTCCTGATGACGCAGGGTATCTAAAAGCATCGGACGTAATACTTGAGTTCCATGCTGTTGGATTGCTTACTGTTGTTATGTTTCCATCGGTGGCCGCTCGCTCTCTTGTTACGTGAGAGATTCTATGCTGAACAACTCTGTCGCCAACAGCGCCTCCTGACAAGCCAGATGTTTCGACCCACACATGAACCGACCCGCCATCAGTTAACGTTCCTGCTGTTCCAGAAAGAAGATGTTGGTCTGTCAGAAAACCGTCAGAAAGAAGATAAGCGCTAAGGTCTGCTTTGACGGTTATTATTCGTAGCTCCGGGTTTCCAGTTGGCTTGTGCGTTGTTCCAAAAACAATATTGTAATCGGTTGCGCTTGTAGAGTCGTTTAAGCATTTTAGAAAGATGTCATTTCCAACACCCTCGTCCTCTTTCCATGCTTCAAAGTGCGGCGTTATTTCGCCTGAACCTGTGCCCAGGGTGACCTGAAGCGCGGAGCCGCCGACCGCTGTTAAGTTTGCTGTGGCTCTTTTAAAATACCTAAAAGAATAAGCGTTTGTTGCCGCAGGCCTCCATGCGACCAGGATGGCCCCGTCATCCAAGTCTTCATCGTCGGTATATCCGTTTGCCGCTTTGTCGGCCATAAACACCGGGTAACTTGTATGAAGGTCCGTTACGACTGTCCTTGTCGCATCAACAGTGTAGCTATTGATTGTTGTGTGATTAAGACAGTTGATTGAGTCATAATAAATATTACCGTTATCCTGCCAAAGAATAAACACGTAATCATCTATGGAGAGGCACTGGACTCTTGGCGTGTCATATAGCTGGTTGTTGTTGTTGGACGTCCCAGGAAGAGCGTACTCGGCAATCGTGACATTATCTCGAAGAACCACTCCTGTGGTGGCATCCTCAACACGCATTTTTACATAGTATTTTCCACCAGGAGCAGAGGGTCCAAATAAGTATTCCTGCCAAGCATACACGCGAGCAACCCGCGCCTCTTGAACGTGTGCGTTCCCTTGTCTTCGGTCTCTTTGCTGCTGAATTATTTTATTACTAAACTCGCTGGGAACATGAACGCCCTTGTCGAACCATTCATCTCCGCTTGTTCTTGAGTAAACATTTGAACCGTCAAACAGCAAGGTCTCGTCATCGTACTGAGCAACGGCCACAGCAGCAGAAAGAGACCCTCCGCCAACCTTTGACACACCTTGCAGGTCAAAGCCTTCTCGTTTTTTAATCTGGCCTGTTTTCTCATATTGAACATTTTGGGCAGCCAAAAGAGCCCCCGGCTTAATTGTCTTGCCTGAGCTTTTTTCGTCAATTCCCTCCAGAAAGGGAAGAGGGACTACATTTTTTTCGAGAGCCATTTAAAACACCCACAAACTTACTTCTACATCAGCAGAAGCCAAAAGAGGAATGTATCGCAAAGGTGCAATGTTGTCCGACTTGTCTACTTTGACTGTCGCATGGGCATCTTTTGAAACAACAATATAGCCTGAGTAGTTTCTGTTTAACCCATGAAACACTCGATGCTTTGTTGTGCTTAGCTTTACGTTTTTTATTAATCTGCCGGGAGGCATTATCTCAGAGCGAAGAGCAATTGTGTATGACTCAATTTGGTCTTGAATCCTTGCCAAGTCAGCATCGTTTACCCTGTGCCTAACAAACTCGGCCATAATTACATTCCGCGTCTTAAGCTAAATGTCCCTGCTCTTGAGTCTGTTATCGCTGTCGGTTCGCCCTGGTCTCTATTGGAAGCAGCGTTTTCAATTCGCTCTTTTAGCTGCTGTTTTTGCACCATTAGCATCTGAACGTCCGACTCTTCTTTTTGTAGACATTTAATTGCGGCGTCTACAACCACATATTCTTCGTATCCAAATGCGACTGCACGAGCCTTGCTCACAATCGTGGCACTGTCGTCACTTCCGCCAGTTGCAAACTGCTGAGCTTCTGGCACATAGTAAAGAGTGGCGGTCCCGGAAACCGTTGGAGACGGAATAAATTTAATCTCATTGCCCTGAATAGCGTACAGCGTATTGGTTACTCTACCCGCCACCACAGCCGGTGAGTTATACACGTTGCGCTCTTGGAATGAGAATCTACGAAGACGATATGTTGTTCCCCCAGTATCAAGGTCAACTCCCAGGGCTTTGTAAAATGCGTTCGGAAGAGTGCCGGGGTTGTTCGCGGGGAGCGTGAATTGTTCCGTGCTAACATAGTAATCCTCATACCTGTCTACCAAGACATCATGTATCTCGGCCATTGCGACGTTAATATAACTTATCACTTCAGCATCAGTAACAAACGTAGACCCCTCCATGTCCGCTCTTTGACGGACTCGGTCGATAAGGTTTTGGAGCGTTGTCGTATTGTTTGGCATAACGCCCCCTATAAAAAGAGAGGGGGCAAAGCCCCCATCTCAATTTTTAATCTGCCGTGACTTGATAGATGTCCTGAATTGCCTGAGCAATCATTTCTCCATCGCCACTCTCCATGGCTTTCAGGAAAGCATTACCTGCTTCCCGTCTTGCCATGCCTGTGTCCTCTTCTTCGCCTTCGGCCTTAACCTTGTGCGCTTTCTCAAGGATTGCGAGAGCCAATGCTGGCTTACTTGCTGCC
>Ga0098044_1001021_pt1 | contig 14698 bp, 25 predicted proteins | sample 10_taG_FD_75053 | JGI IMG/M metagenome (GOLD analysis project Ga0098044, IMG submission 75053) | Marine viral communities from the Subarctic Pacific Ocean - 10_ETSP_OMZ_AT15264 metaG | ecosystem: Environmental > Aquatic > Marine > Oceanic | place: Pacific Ocean | collected 2015-01-16 | reverse complement strand
CATGAGGCGATGTAGAAAATTCAAACATCTTTCTTAGTGGCCCATATTTAGCATCTGATTGAAACGCTTTTGAATTTACAAATTCAGATATTTTTGATAACTCTAATTCCTTAAAAGTTTCCATAATCTCAGATGTTATAGATGTTTTACTAAACTTAGTGTTATGCTGCTCTTCATCATCGATGTCAAAATTACTAAACAACCCTGCACCTTTAGCTTTATCCTGTGGTCCAGGAGCAGTTGCTGTATCGTCATAAATTTTAGATTCCATTATCTTTTTTTCTGTTTTATCTAAATAATCTAGCACTATATCTATATCTATATCGTGTAAACCAAACCAACCATCGTGTTCTAATTTATCTACAAATTTATCTCTAGCTTTGCCCATTTTTTCAATCTCTTTAGCGTCTGGGTTTGGTGGCATAGCGTGAACAGCATCTTTCCAATCATGAAGACGTGTTTTATCTTCAGCAGTAAGAAATTTAATTATGTCAGAAGCCTCTGAATTGGCAGCTTTTAATTGTTTTGCAGTAGGTGTCCAAAAATTAGCTCCTCTTGTTCCAACATATATCTCTCCTGCATAATCTTTCGGGGGTTGGGCAGTAGAAAAATAAACTCTTTCACTTGAAGGAGGAAGAGCGTCTTCACCAGCTACTTTAGTATCTATAACTTTAGCATCGGGATATTTCTTGTTTGTATCAAGCATATTGTTATTGTGATTAAAATCACTTGATTTAGCTTGATTAAATTTAAACATAGGGGGTGGAGCTTCACCTTCAGCTTTCATAAGTAGAAAATTCATAAGTCCATCTAATTCAGATTTTTGATTATTTATCATTTTGCTCTTTCAACCTAGCCCATTTTTGTAATTTGTATTTTCGCCACCTTGCTTCAAAATGAGTTAATTCTCTCATAGTATCTGGAAAAAAGGTCCATGCAAGGATATTTATGATTGTAATTGCAACAATCCATTTTGAAATAAATATTATTAAATCCATACTTTATTATACCAACTTTCCTCTGCTAATTCTAAAAATTGGTGGGGTAAATAAACTAATCCGAAATTCTTAAGATAATCTCTAGTCTGTTTAGGTCTATCATCAATTGCCACATCGGTAGATTTTACGCTATCCAACAACACAGGATTGTTTTTAGCCCCTGCCGCTACTACTTGTTTAACAATAGGAAAAAAGACATTAGAATACTTTTTCGCATAATCTTCGCCTGTTCCTGACCAAATAACTAAAGGAACATCAAAAGACCTAACGAATTTCGTAATTGCATCTACTAAACCCCAGTTAAAAGAACTAGGAAGTTTATGCATTATCAATGTGTCATCTATGTCTACAAATAATTTCATAAGTAGTAGTATATCACAAAAAAATAATTTCATAAAAGTGTATTAAAAAATCCCCCTAATAACCCCCTCTACTATATGCTAGGTACAAAAGAAAAAGAAAATATATAAAAGAAAAAGAAAAGTAGGTATTTTGCAGAACTTAAAACCTTGTGCTTCCAGAAATCTTATGTTAGTCTAAATTTTTAATAACAACAGAACAAAGGATAATTAATGTGGATACATATACCGAAAACGTCATCAGCCTCTACTCAGGTGGAGGAGGACTCGATATTGGAATCGGATTGGCTGTTCCCAATGCTAGAACAGTCTGTTACGTGGAGAGAGACATCGCATCAGTCAGCGTATTGGTTAAGGCGATGCAAACAGGTTTATTGGATGAGGCACCTATTTGGACAGATTCCAACACCTTCGATGGCAAACCTTGGGGTGGAAAAGTGGATTGGATTATTGGAGGATTCCCATGCCAACCATGGTCAGTCGCAGGAAGAAGAGAAGGAACAGAAGACAAGCGATGGCTTTGGGACGACATCAAAAGAATTATTAGCGAAGTACGACCCAAAGGAATCTTCTTGGAAAACGTGCCAGGTCTCCTTACTGGACATGGAATTGACCCCATACTTGGAACGCTTTCCGAATTGGGGTATGACACAAAATGGGGTAATGTCAAAGCTTCGGACACCGGAGCTACCCACCGTAGGGCACGAATCTTCATCTTGGCGTACAGCCGCAGCTTCGGATGGGGAAGGTGGCGTGAAAGAAATGAGGAAGGGTTCAAACTCGCAGTACAAGCTGAGGGACCATTCAGCAAACGTGGTAGCAAATTGGATGACACCAAACACATTGGACTCAATGCCACCGAGGAGCTTGGAAGCAATGAAGAAACAGTTCGAGACAACTCGCAAGGGAAGAACAACCCCAGCGAATCTAAGGGAACAGGTGATACCCGAACTACATCCCAAAGCTTGGGGGACACCATCAGCGAGGGATTGGAAGGGTTCGAGTCCGAATCACAAGAAGAGACCGAATCTAGATTGGCAGACGGAACATGGAATATGGATGTCTTCCCCCCAGGACCCGACTCAGGAGAATGGGACAGAATCAGAGAAGAAAGACCAAACCTCTCCCCAGCCTTGGAAAAATCTGAGGCTAAATCCTATGTTCGTAGAATGGTTAATGGGGTGGATGTCGGACTTGACAGGGTTGACCGACTCAGAATCTTGGGAAACGGCGTTGTACCATTACAAGCAGCTTATGCATTTAAATTACTTATGGACAAGGTATAAAAATTGAAAAGTGATGAGGTTAGTAGACGTAGCTTTAGTTGGACGCTTTTATATAAAAAACAATTAAAGGAAAAGCTATCTCCAATAGAGTTGAGTAAAGTAAAGTACCATTTCTTTAGGGCAGTCAAAAGGCGACCCGAAGTTTCCGTTGTGCAGTTGCACGATTCGTTTTGGCACAGTAGGAAATAAGTTGGGCGTAGCCCAACGTTTGGGGCACTATCTCTCAAAAGCAAGTGCTTTTTCGAGTATTCACTCCGAGATAATCAAACTCTCCGATAGTGACTATCGGAAGATTTAATAATATCGGAAAAGACTTGCGTGCTATTAAACTGTGTGTTAAAGTAACTAAGATATTTAAATAAAGAAAAGAAGTTCATTCATCCTTTCTTTGTTCTGTCGAGGGGTTAGTTCATAGGGATGCTCTTATGTCTAGCCCCTCATTTTATTATGGATAATAGAAACATTACATTTAAAACTAAAGACGGCATATGGCGTGCTTCATGGGAAGGGAAGCCGCTTAAAATATCCCCTAATGGTCCTAAGTACAATATAATGCATGACAACCAGGTTCTTAGAACGGCAGCAGATATGTATGAGATGCTCACGTTCATTCTTAAGCTGACTAATAGACGACCCTTATTTGAGAGCGACAGGGTATATACTGCTCCTAACGAGATTGTTACCTAGAGGTATTTATTTATGCGGCCCCCCAATTGGTATCCAGAACTGTACTTCATACTCATCCTTATAGCATATTTCTATCTATTTATAATTTATAATTAATCCAACCTAACGAAATCTGAAAAATTTCAATTTTCTAGAATCTTAAGGAACCCCTTATAAAGGATACCTAAAATCGTTATTAGTATAACAGGGGGGTATCCCGATTTGATACCTGACTACCTCTTTAATAAAAAAACGCATGTAAGAGCCTTTAAATAGCTTTTAAAGGGCCTTTATAAAGTACATTTGATGATTTCTTTATGCTTTATATTTCACCTTGACTAGAATTAGTTAATTTAATAGTTGCACGAATAGTTAATATAGTGTACATTCATAGTATACAAACAATACAGAAAGACGATTATGACTAGGAAAAAATCAAACTCAATACCAATAGACGTTATCAATCTTGAATATGATGATGCGACTATCAAGATTCTATCAATGGAAAGAACAATGATGAACTCTGATATGGAAAGTTGGACAACTCAATTGAACTTTAGCATTGATGAACCACTAATGTTAAAAGAGCTAGAAGAAGAAAATCAACAGTCTGAAACTGCTCAAATGATAGGTAACTTGATGACTAAGACTATGAACTTCTTAGTAGAGAAAGACCCACGACAGATACTTTATATGCATATAGCATTAAGTGAAAAAGAGGGAGCAGAAATTAAAGACTCTATAGAAGTGAAAAGGGATACCGATAATAAAATAGGATTTAATTTCCAACTTGCTACAAGACGAAATTATATTTCTAAAGCTACCTATCAACAAGTACCCAAAGTTGTATGGAAGAAACTTGATGAAGAAGGTGTGCTTGCGAAAATGGGTAAAGGATAAATAAATAAAATGAGTGGGGTAATTTATAATGGATTGCCCCACCTGTGAAAAAAAGAACAGGTTAAAGTATTGACCATTTGATATTTTTAATGTTACAATATTTATAGAGATTAAAAAATTATACAAAGGATTAAAAATGGATAACAATAGAACTGCAAAACACCAATTGAAATTATCGTTGGGTACAGTTGTTTCAAAAAATCACGAAGATTGCTACCCACAAAATAAAGTATGTAATGAAGAATGTGAAGAAATCAGAAATGAACTTCACTCTAAATTTGCTGAAATGAATTGGGAGAAATAATATGATAATGATGACACAACAAAAATTAGACCACGTTTCACTTTTAAATATTGATGAAGTAGGCGAATATTTGAATATGAATAAAAGAACTTTATACTCTTATGTTCAGAAGGGAATAATTCCACATATAAGATTGGGCAAAGGAAAAAAGGGTCCAATCAGATTTGATATAAATCACATTGATAAATGGATTGACGCAAACACAAATAATTATGTAGAATAAAACTTGCATTAATTAATAAAGTGTAGTAATATAAATGTAGAGGTTGAAATAGTAGGGCAATAAATAGGAACAATGCTTTTTGCACTAATTAGAGTAAGCACAGGAGATTAAATTCCACCTGCTGAAATAACCAAACCAAGAGCGTAAGCCCCTTTAAATCCACAAAGCTATTTTAATCTCACTAAAACTAAAGAACAAAGGAAGAAGATTATGGATAATGAAAATGAATTAAACATTGATAGGCGTTGGCTAAGAGATAAATTAAAAGAAGCCGAATTGCCTAGCATTGAAATTATCAGTATGGATAAAGGCGTACCATCAAAAGAATGTATGTCTTATGAACTTGCTAGAACTTGCGAATATGTAATTAATGGTTGTCTTATTACAGGCAATAGACAGGCATTAGGATTTATTTACACAATGTTAAGGGAAGCAATTATGCAATTTGGATTAATCCCTGATGAAAAAATGGCAGAACGAATAGATAAGTTTATATCTGATGTTATGCCAAACATAAAAGAAACTAAAGATAAAGTAGATTTAACAGATTTAGAGTTCTAAAACTTTAGGTCTAGTCATAAGTTCTTTGCCCAAGTAAGTTATCATTCGCTTACTTGGGTTTTTCTTTTCCCCCACCACCACCAAACTCAGCTACAAAAAAAACAGGAAGCAGCTCAAAGAGATATATCCCACGGGGTCGTCTTCTAGCTGAGTGAGTCTTAGCTGGAAAAAAAACTTGTACAAACCTGCACTAGAAAAATTTCCACAATCCCGAACCTGTGAAAAAAAGAACAGCTTAAAGTATTGACATTCTAAATTAACTAATGTAAATTAAAAGAAATAAGAAACTATACAAAGGATAAATTATGTATTGTGATAATTGTAAAATGGAAGTTTTAGAATATGGGGTAGACCCAAGCGTTCTATCAGAAATAGGAATAGAACTTCCTGACCATATTTGCGAAAATAAAGAATGTAAATGCAATTGCAAATAAAGTGTTGACATACAATAAAAAGTATGCGATAATGATTATAGATTAAAAAATTATACAAAGGATAAATGATGAAAATCGTAAATAAAGACCAAGCAAAAAACCTAATTAACTCTAGCAAAGGGAAATTCTTTACTGTAGAGTTCACTAAAAAGAATGGGGACTTAAGAAAAATGAACTGTAGAAAAGGTGTTAAAAAACATCTACAAGGTGGTTCATTAGCCTTTGACCCAAACTCTAAAGGTTTAGTAGTTGTGTTTGACGCACAAAAAAAGGCGTATAGAATGATTAACATTAATACGCTACAATCAGTAACAATAGACAAAGCTACTTACTCGGTTGAGTAGGTAGCAAAAAAGGAATTATGAAATATCCAATAAAAATTATATCTACAACTAAAGCTAATCAAAGGTTATTAGCAAAACAAAAAGCTACGAAAAAAAGAATAACTTATTACGCTCAAGTTAATCAAAACGTTGAGGACTTAAGTAAGGATAAGTTACCGATATGATACGTAGTAAAATTGTCCTTAGTAAATTCCCCACAATAGAGGAACTAAAAAAATATAGTAGAAATATGCTAGTGGAATGGTTAATAGAAAATGACTTAAAATACAATCTTAAATCTAGTGTTGGTACTTATCAGGGCATTGGTTTATATTGTATTAAAGAGGAAGTTCTAGCACGAGTAGAATTAGAAAAACCAATCTACAAAGAATACCAAAGACCAAATTTAAACTAATACAATCCATTAGGGAATTGGTGGATTGCTTCCCGAAAAATATACCCGATAGGTTTTTATGATTTTCCTATCGGGTATTTTCTTTTATCCCCCCATCTCAAAACTCACACAAAAAAAACGGGACGCAGCTGAAAGAGATATATCTAGTAGGCCCATCTCCAGCAGGGCAGGGCAGGGGAGTGCAGGTTTAGTGCAGACAATTAACAAGTTTAGTGCAGACTTGCACTACCAATTGATTAATAAATTAGTAGTTGACATATTCTGATTATTCATATAAGATTATATTAAATCAAATTATTAAGGAGAAATTATGGAACACATAATAATTAACAAATACCATAGCATAAAACCTATAGATAAAAATCACGTTGAATGCTATGTAGAGTCAAACTATTGTAATGAAGATTGTGAAGAATACGCAATGCAACTACAAGAGAAATACGAAAACCAAAACAAAGGAGAATAAAAAATGTTTGAGGATATAGATTTTAAAAACGTAGACTCAATTGAATATGTAAATAGATTAATTGGGGAAAGTTGGAAAGTTAATATTAAAATGTTAGATGGCACAACCTACGAAAGATACGCAGACTGTAATCAAAATGTTGTTAAGGATTGGGAATTTAAAAGTCAATCGTTGACAAATTAATTAACTTAGTGTATTATTATATTTAAATAAATTAATTAGTTCATAGGAGATTTTTATGAAATTACTTACTAAAGAACTTTTAACAAAGTTTGAGAAACAACCTTATGGAGAAAGTACAGATGACGCAAAAGTTATTTGCAAGTTTTTTAATCCTACTGGTAATGGCACTTGGTATGCTATTGAGTATGACGAGAACAACAGAATGTTCTTTGGGTTTGTAGACTTGGGAATTAAAGACTGCGAGGAGTTCGGCTATTTTTCACTAGATGAATTAGAAAGTCTTAGAGTTAAACCTTTTGGCTTGAGCATTGAACGAGATTTGCATTTTAAACCAATCAAAGTATCAGAGTTAAAGAAACAATATAACCTGAATTACTAATCTAAACTTTTTCTATCCAATCATTAAGCCCTGAATTTTTCGGGGCTTTTTGATTTCCCCCCCTATCAAATCTAAAACGACAGCTAGAATTTTTCAGCTGCAGGCTCAAAGAGATATATCTTCTGTGGACGGGACTCTCCTCACACAGCGGCAAAGAGCTGGAGCTAAATCAAAAGGTAAAGGAGTGGAGTCATTGGGGAAGATGTGAACTAGGAGAGTTGAAAAATTACCATATAAAACTTACTTACTTTCTTAAGTAGTCTTGTTTATGTAAATCTCTCCTAGCTATCCACAGTCTATCTCACCCTTCTCGCATCTGCAAGGTGAAGGCTTGGTGGTTGAAGTAACAGTAGCTCTTGGTCGTCTTTCATTCTTTGCCCCCCTTCTCTGTTCCTTGTCCCCCTTCCCATCCTTCCTTCCCATCCTTCCCTTCCATCCTTACCCTCTTGCTTCCATCTAGGATGCAGCCTCTCTCACCTCACCCTGCCTTTTGGCATCACCCTGCTTTTTGCCTTCACCCTGCTTTTTCCCACCCTGCATTTTTTCACCCTGCCTTCCAGGTATCTCGCTTTCGCAGCCCGGACTTCCCAGGCAGCAGAAGACGCTGAAAGAGATATATCCCCTGGGCCGTCTTCTGCAGCAGGAGCTAGCTGAGATGGGAAAAGTTAGATTTATTAAGACACAGTATCAGGCAATAAAAAAACCCCCCTGCCCAACTTCGATTAGGACAGGGGAGTAATGTTCTCTACTTGCATTACACAAGTTAAAATTAGTTTTGAGTAGCTGTTATTCTATCGCTGTAGATAGGTCTAGTATAGTCTTCCAAACTTCTAACATCAGTCCACACTATTCCAAGCCTAGCAAACTTTCTGCTTATCTTAGGAGTATGTGTGTTAAACATTTTGGCAAGTTCCATTTGAGTAACCTTTGGGTTATCAATTTTGTACTGAACCATTTCTCTATCTTTAGGACTAAGAATTTCGGCTTCAGGTGTTCCCACAGGGTAAGTTTTATAAAACCTTTTTATTGCCAATTTGAAAAACTTGTCTTTATAGTTAAAACCATTTTCTTTAGCAATAGTAGTAAAGTCTTTTTGTTCCTGTAGTCTAATAGGAGTTATGATTTTGTAGATGTCTATTACTCTCATAATATCTCTAGCAATTCTCGTTTCCTGTAGTTTTTCAATACTATCTTTTGAAGACCCCACTCCAAGCGTTTCATAGACTTTCTTTTCAAGTTGTCTAATTCGCTCTCGTGAAATCCCAAAGTAGTTTCCGATTTCCTGTAATGAATGTGCTTTTTGGTTTATACCCAATCGCATATCCATTATTTTTCTATCTCGGTGTGAAAGGTTTGCTTTCTGCAATCTTTCTAAAAGTAAACTATTCATAGTTTTACCTCTCTTTCTTATTTGTTATATTATAACTATATTTAAGGCTTGTCAATATTGTTCTTGTTCTATTTTTTTAAAGTCAGGTTTTGAGCCATTTAAATCTATAGAAGCAATCAAAGTCCATTCAGAATTTGGTGTAGTCATACCAAAAAACTCAACTACTTGTTTGCCCCATGATTGTTTTCCATAAATGTGCATATAATGAGTGTCGTGTTTTTCGCCACTATTATCAGTCCAAGACTCGTGTTGAAAAGCATAGGCGTACTCTGCCCCACAGTCTGTCTTATCATCAGCTGCCCTGAATTTTTCTGTTCTGCCATCTGACATAGTGCCACAACAATGACATTCATCAGAACTTAAACTTGACCAAGTGTGTTGCGTTCCTCGTTCCACTATTGCCCAACCCTCTTGTTGAAACGTATCAAATAGATATTCTCCAAGTCCTGTTGGGTAACTATCCCAATGATGATAACCACCCTTGAAACCTGTTTTATTTTGTATTGCTATTATTCCTCGTGTTGCCATTATTCCTGTTCCTCACTTTCTTGATTTACAAATTCTATTCTCATTTCTACAACTCTTTTGCCCCATTTCCCAAAGTCATGTCTTTTCACAAAGACAGGATAACCACCATCGCCAAACCCTGTACTGCAAACCACTCCCATTTCAGCACCGATATCATTTATTAATACCCCTGCTTGTTGAGACGTATTAGATTGACTACATGCCCCTACATAAGAGAAGCTATTGTCCGAGCCATCTTTCATAGCTTCCATAAGTTTCATCACTCCCTCAGCACCATCACTATCGTTATCTTTAAAGTCTTTAACATAGCATGGGTCGGACAACATCATTTGCCCACTATCTACACCGATAGTTCCGATGTATTCCCAAGAGTTGTTTTCATAATTTTCCATAATATCTCCTATTTATTAGTTTATATAAGTATAGTAACATAGTTAGTTGTGGCAGTCAAATAAAACCAACCACTTATCTTCAGTAGTTGCCATGTATGAATTTAGCCACCAACCATCACTTAGACTAGAACCCTCATTATCGTAAAGATAATTGCCTAATCCACAGTCCTCGCCGAATTGTCGGAAATAGTAAGAGGTTTCCCAATCTTTACTATTTAGTATTTCCTCGTCAGACATGGTAGACGTTATTTCTCTTATCTTTTCTAGGTTTCGCTTTTTTTCGGATAAGTTATCTTCTTTTAATCTATTAAAGGCTTTCATACCCTTTTCAGTTGCTAAGTCCATTACAGACTCTAAATCTTTGTCAGTAGACCAACGACCATCATTATGATTTGAATACCAATCAAAGTATCCTTGTTTTTCACCCAAGTGATTACATAGATAATCGTCCATAACTCGTTCTGCTTTTTGCTGTGCCTCTGCTAAAGTAGGGGCTTCTTTTTTTTCAATGATTATACCTGTTAATTGGTGCATAATTAATCTCCTTTATTAATGTTTATATAAGTATAGTAGCATACCTATTTAATAATTGTCAAGTAAAATAAATAAAGAAATAATTACTTCTTTTTCTTTTTTTTGAATAACCAGCTAGACGCTAATAACTGTATGGACTTGACGTTGTTTTTGAGTGAGGCTGCCTTGGCCCTCTTGTGTTCCTTTCGTTCCCTTCGTTCCCATCTTCCTTCCTTCATCGCTCTCTTCCTTCCTTCCTTCCACTCTCCCCCCTAGTAAATGGAACGTAAACTAGAGGGGTTTGTGGATGATATTATTTTGACTCGGTTCCTGCAATCATCTGTGCATAACTGATAGCACACTTACGCATTTCACCTGTTGCCACATTCTTATAAACGAATGGATATCGTTTCGCTCTATTCTTAAAAGCCACGAATTGATAGTCGTTCCCTTTATAATTGAACACCTTGGTGGTATCACTTACCCCTAAGTGGTGTTCCATTTTCCACTGTAATACAGGGTCAGCGTAATCTCCTACTTCACACGTAATCTTAGTAGTGAAGTTGGTTACATTTTCTGAACTGCCCCCATAACTCATATTACCTATGGTCATTTTGGCATCGTACTCAGACGCAATCGCTTCCAAAGCCTCATTAATCTTTTCTCTTATCACCGATAAGTCTTGTCGTGTAATCACTGTTCTGTCCTTTGAACTAGTTGTTTTATCTACAACTATAATAGCACTACAAGAGATACCTGTCAAGTACTTTTTTATTTTCGGGGTAAGCCTCACACACGATTGGGTTTGCTGGATGAAGGTATGCAAATTCTTGGACTTCCCATCTTGCCTCAAAATCTTCCTCAAAGAATTTAACATCTCTGAGTAGCTCTTGCCCTAAGAAGTAATAGACGCTTCCTTCCTTTACCAGTAGCTCTGTTCCTTGCATTACTATTCCTGTTTCCTCATAGACTTCTCTCTCTACTGCAGCTTTAGGTGTTTCCCATTCCCACCTTTCTCCAGCAGGTAAAGCCCACCTTCCCACATTTGGGGGACAGTTTCGCTTTATCACAGCAACATTACCTACATCATTCAGTACAATGCCTACTACAGTCTCTGGTTGTTTTAATATCTGATTAATCATTCCCGTATGATAACACATTTCTGCCGGGCTGTCCCGCAGCAGGTCCGGGGCTGAAAGAGATATATCACTATAGCTGCGCTGCAGGAATCTGGGGATAAAAAAATACCCCAGCTCTATGGACTGGGGCATCTTATTAAAGGAGATACCTTATGAAAGTATCTAAAAATAAAGTGTTGGTATCGGAATGGGTTCGGGTTTCCTACCATTCAAGCAACATAGAGGAGCGAGTTCTTACGTACCCGTTTATTTAACCTCGTTGCATCTAGTCTATAATGACCTCAAACACTTGTCCGTCAGTTCATGTAGACCAAGCCTTTTCCTCTGCTATGCAGAATAATTCAGCCACGCAACTTGAATCCAATAGCTAACTTTTCATCAAGCCACCAACACTTAGAATATTAATTAGGGCTGTTGGCTTCCCCTTCTTCCAACTATTACATTGTTTATACTAATCGCTTGGCTACTCTGTTCCTTTTCAGGAAGGTGTATCTTTCAACACTTCTTTTTAAAGAGTCGCATTAGAACTGGGAATTTACCCTAGTAAATATTGACTGAGGTCTTGATTCCGTTAGCCTAGCGTTTATTGTTCTTACCTCAATTGCAGCTCAGTTCGTCTTCATTAGCTTTATGAAGGGTTGTTGAAAGCTATCTAGGACCTCTGTTCACTCACTCAGTCATTTTTGGCAAGAGTTGTTAACAGGTCTGATTTAAGCCACCCCGTGAATCTTATGGCTACCAAATAAATATTAAGTTGTTAAATAAGTATGGGTAGTTGGATTAACACATTCTGTGGTCAGTTCATTAACTACTAATCTCCCTGACAACCCTCGCATACTTGTTCTGTCTAGTTCGTTGATGAGTGGTGTACATATCTTCCATGAGGTTTATGATTCCCTAGAATTAAGAATTGGCTTCTGCCTTTTCTTCATTCCGTCTATCGCCACCCTTCAATTAAGTAACCACATCATCAACTAACCGATACATTCTTATATTAGCACTACTCAACATTGGTGTCAAGTCTTTTTCTAAAATTAATAATCAGTGTTTATTAGTTCTTAAAAAGTTGCTGATAAAAGCGTATCTCTAATTAACACCTTTCACATTATCAGTAGGGGTGGGCCTTGTCAAGTACCTAATAAATAAAGAGGAAAGGAACTAATGCGTTTCTTACTATTATACTCATCAGCTGGTGAAGATTTTTTCTTGGCCCCCTGCAGCTAGAAGGCAAGCCTGCTATTCCCTTGTTCCCTTGTTCCTTCATTCCCTCATTCCCTCATTCCTTCGGTCCACTATGTTCATAGCTTGTGTAAGTTTATTCCTCTGCCCCTTAGAAGCCATACAAGGCTCTATGCCACGCTTTCGCCATTCCCTCGTTCCTTGACCCCGTTTTTATAATAAATCGTCTAAAAAGGGACACCTCTGAACCTAAGCCATTTGACAGGGCAAGGGGATTGTGAGTATGAAAGAATACTTACTTAATCCATCTTTCGTAAACTTATAAGTCAAACCAATCCTTGCTACCTGTTTTACCATAGACTTGTTCTTTTGCTTTCTTAGTTATCAATTTACCCTTTTCATTAGGAACTGTTGTTTTGTTCTTACATACCATGCAGATATTATCTTCATCAGGAAAGATGTCAGAGTTTCTTATTTGGTCTTCTGTGTATCTTTTCCCACATTCCGTACATGCTACGTATTCCCCTCTTGTTTCTATCCATTCTTTGCTTTCCCTTTCTTCTTCGTATAATACTAATCCATAGTCATATCCCTCTTTATAGTATTCTCCCTTTGGTACTAGGTCTTCATTATACTTATCGTGAGTTTCTTGATTAAATCGCCCCCTCACTAATCCGTCTAACACTCCGTCTTTGAATGCCCTCATATAATAATAGTTACCCTGTCTTACCCATTCTTCAATGGTATGTAATTCTTCAACAGTTTTCTTCTTCCCTTTCATTACGCCCCCTTTCGTATAAGTGGTTCATATGGTTCATGTACATTTTCATAACAAGATTTACATACATTAAATTGTCCTGTAGCCATAATACTATTTATTTCTTTAACTTGTGTATTTGTTTCTTGGTTGCAGAAATCACACACAATAAATCTTTGTGGTGTATTATTCATCTTTATCTAATCCCAACCTTTCCCTATTCTTAAGTATTTCTACATTTAGCCTTCTATGTATAACTTCTATTCTGTCCTTTGAACTTAGAGAAAAGTATTCATCTTCCCAATTTGTGCTACCTAATTCATATGCCTTAGTAACAAGTTCAATCATCTTGTCTTTCCATATAACATCAGTTGGAATATTGTTATCAATAAATTCTTCTAATCCTAAGTATGTATTCTCTTTTAAACCCATTTGAGTTTTAGTATTAGTAACCACTTTTACTATCTCATCAAGGATATCAATATACATACCTTGCATATAATCACTCCCTAAGTCTTTTAAGTCATCTACTAAATCTTGTAATTTATCCTCTAGTATTTCATACTTGGATTTCTTATCAAGTTCTTCGTAAATAGTCTTAGAAGACTCTTTCCCATTTCTAATTATGAAATGTAATTTATTACGTTTTTTGCCGAAAATGTTTTTCATTTTATTTCCCCTTGTTTATTCCGTGTAATTGGATAATGTTTTAATGATTCTTTGAACTCTGCTTTTGTGATAGTGCCAACCTCGTCTTTGCAATTGCTACAACTTGCATAACTCCTATCAATTAATTCATCTGTTTCCCACTCCCTCGTGAAAGTCTGTTTGACCCATGCTTGAAACATTAAATCATCAGAGCCACAATCAACACAGACGAAAATTGGTTTAGTTATTATGTTATGTAAATTAACATCAAACTGATACATTCTATCTTCTAGTTCTTGATGTGCATATTCGTACATATCTTTGTAACTACCTGTCATATGTTCAAATCCATCATTTCGTTTCCCAAGCACATTTTCACATTTATTATTTGCACATGCCATTCTGCCACCACCAATATAAACTTGGTCTACATTACAATAATCGCAGAACCATTCTTCTATTGGTTCGTATTCATCTAGCATATCCATACTAGGAACATATTTATCTAAATCCATATAAGTCATTTTGCCACCTCTATTATTCTGTGTACTGCAACGTGTTGCAGATTGTTTAAATCATCAATAAAGATTTCTAAATCCGACCACACCATACCACTATCTTCTGCGAGTGTAATAAAATCCTCATCACTAAGTTT
>Ga0098044_1001020_pt1 | contig 14706 bp, 16 predicted proteins | sample 10_taG_FD_75053 | JGI IMG/M metagenome (GOLD analysis project Ga0098044, IMG submission 75053) | Marine viral communities from the Subarctic Pacific Ocean - 10_ETSP_OMZ_AT15264 metaG | ecosystem: Environmental > Aquatic > Marine > Oceanic | place: Pacific Ocean | collected 2015-01-16 | reverse complement strand
TGGCCCTTGCCGCGGCTTCTTTTTTGCGTTGAGATTCACGCTCAATGAGCATTCGGTCACGATCAACAACGACATAAGCGTCCTGCAAACTAATTGGATTTCCGATCTGTTTTCGTTTTGACATGAGGTCTCTGACCTGAGATTTAAACTCTGGTTTTTTCATGTTCGGGTGCTGGTCAACAAAATCTGAATATTTTGCAACCTGCCGCGAGCGTTCAGCAGCCTCTGTAATCGGCTTTTGAAATTCTGTCATGGCTTGCGCCACACCTTTGTCTATCCGCTGCTGCATCCCTTCCGCAGTGAACGGATCTTTCATTTCCGCTTCCGGCATCTGAGCCGCCCGAAGATATTCCTGAAATTTTGGGTCAAGCAAAACTTTGTTCAGTTCATACCGGCGCTGGAGCAAATCCTTGGCTTCATGTTGAATCCGGTCGGATGTCTGGCCAAGCTTCACCCGCTCAACCTTTACTTCATTCATTTTTTGTTGAAACTGCTTGTTTTGCTGCGCCATCAGATGCTTAAGAACACCCTTCACGCTGTCCGGAAGTTTTTCAATTGATTCCGGAGTCATGGACTCAAGCAATTGGTCGTTTGGCTCTTCCGGAATGTCCCCCAGGGCTTTTACGATATCTTTATAGTTATCTGTATCCGCCTTGGCTTTTACAGGAGCCGATGGCTTTTCTGCTTGCTCAACTGGCTCTTCCGCCGCTGGCTCTGCCGCCATTGCCGCTGGTTCTTCAACAGGGATAGCTTGGGGTGCCTCTACTTGTTCTGTTTCTTCACTCATTTTTACATCTCCGCCATTATGTCTTCATCTGTTTCATCAAATTCACCAACAGGAGCGCCTGCCGCTGCTTCATCAGGCAACGGTTCTTCTGGCGGTTCTTCTTCCACACCTTCAGTGGGAATCTCCTGCATAACTGAAATGACCGCATCGTCCTTTGCCATCATCGACAAGAGACCAGTAGCCTTTCTGATTGCCGCATCATTAGTCAGCGTTGCCGGGTCCATCATGTATTTTTCCCGCACAGCCTCATCTTCAAGACCGGCAACCAAAGAAAGAATCAAAAACAACGGAACAAATATTTCCGGAGGCAACGGTCCATCATGTTTTGCACCTTCGGGGACATACTCGATGTCTGCCATCGTTTCGTCAACAATGTCCGCAATCGCATTGATTTGCTCAACCATCTTGACGAGCAAGGCTGTCGAATACGGGCTTTCCGGAACTGGAGCTGCTGCCGCAACAGCTTGCAGTTGAGCCATACGCTCTTGTTCCATTGCTTGCATGGCACCTTCAGGACTTGCTCCTTCCGCTGGCATAGGTTCTGCGCCCGCAGCAGCAGGGGGCATAGGTTCTGCGCCCGCTGGAGGTCCGCCTGTGTAGTCTTGTGTGACGCTCATTATTGTCTCCTGTGTTTGTATTTTGGTTTCCACCCGCGATCTTTCATTCGCCTGTACTCAGCGTAACCCTGGTGATTGTTTATCCGGTCTTTTAATTTGTTCAAGACTGCTTTATCTTCTCTCTCTTCCTGCCTTGCTGTTTCCAGCGATCTTCCAATTTCAATATCGCCGTCAACTGGGACAACGCCAAGTTTTTTACACATTTCCCGCCGATGCGCCTTGCTCTTCAGCCACATGCCCAAACCTCGATCCCAATAAGGGAATCTTTCACTGAACCGATCAATGTTGTGGCAGGCAGGTTTAAGCTCAAGATTCTTGGATCCGCAATGATCACAAGACACATCTTCTTTAGAGTAGTCTCCAGTTTTCAAATCTGTGCAATCCACAAATGATTCTTCATTGCAGTCCTTGCAAAGCGCATCTCTAAAATGAAATGAATGCTTCGGCTTTCCATACCGATACTTGACGATGATGCCGTCTTTTCTTTCCGTCTTCTCTATTTTCTTTCTGTACCCTCGAAGTGTCGGCAGTGTCGGGCTTTTGCAATCACCGCAGACACCCGGCTCAGTTCGCTCCGAAACCTGACGAAACTCTTCAGTTATATGTCCTTGGTTGCAAGCGTAGCAATATATTGGCATGTTATCCCTCCCTGATCATCTGTATGATGGATTTGACTGAGGCTGCTTTTTCATTTTCTGGAAGACGCTGCGCCCTCTGAACCAGAGCCAAAGCATCGGGATTGTCCGCAAAAGCCTGCTCCAACGCGACAAGCGCATCATCAGGATGCATCTGCTCCAATTGTGTCAGCGTTGCATCGATCTGTTCACCTTCAGCTTGTTCCGGCGGTAAAGCAGGAGCCTGTTCTTCCGGTGGAGCAGGGGCCTGTTGCTGCTCTGGAACTGGCATTTGCTCCTCTTCCGGCGGCATCTGCTCCGCCAACTCAGCGGCCTGCTGCTTTAAGTAATCGGGATGAAGATTTGGGGGAAGCTGAAAACGCTCATGTAAACTGTACATCAGTTGTTCAGCCATGACGGACATGGGTCCGCCCTCAATAACCACCTGGTATAAAGCCATCATGCGGTCCATAAGAGCAACCAAGTTTGAACGGAGTTCAGCATCTGACGCGGGGCTGCGACCTGCCTCCGCAAATCCAATGTCAAAATCACTGTCGAGGTCACCTGCCGCAACCGTTATAAATTCGTTTTCAGCATCTCTGAGAACAAGGCTTCTTTCTGCTGACCTGGAAATTTCTTCTTCTTTGCGTTCAGGTTCAGCAGTGTGAACATTTTCTGATTCTTCTTGAGGCTCTTCTGATTCTTCTTGAGGCTCTTCCGGTTCTTCTTCTTTTGGCTCTTCTTCCTTCTCTTCTGTTTCTTCCTTCTCTTCTGTTTCTTCCTCTTCTTTTGGCTCTTCATTCTCGACAACTTCTTCTTTGTTGAACTCAAGCCCATCAGAATCAACATGCTCTTCAGCGCCTTCAGAATCTCCCGTGTCGTACATGGCTGCGACATGAGCGGCAAGGCAACGAACAACGATATCCTGCAACCACAAATCTCTCTGCTCAGCATGGCGACCAAATTCACTCTCAGTGTGGCGCTCAACAGCCCGGACTTCTTCCGCTGTGGCTTTTGTCACGACTCCAAGGGCGGCGGGACTCAGAGTTACCTGCTTCTCAAGGTCGTTTTCCGCCATCTGCATGGATTGAATGATGTTGCTGGAAACCGGGCCATGCTGAAGAGGAACAACTGTGTCCCTCAAAGCCCCTGAAAATTGCTCATCAACTTCAATAATCAGCCCATCTTCGCCAGATCTAAGGTCAGAAAACGCCTCTGCATCCAAAGCACCCTTCTTTGCCAGATAAACACGGCTGTCTCTTCGCGCCGCAATAGACGTAAATGAACGCAAAGCATTCAATTCTTTTTGCTGCGGCATCAATTGTTCCGCATAACTGAGCCCTCTGTACGGATATTCAGGCTCATGTTCGAAAATTAACGGGCATATGTGGCCCAAAGGCTGACTTTTTGCGTCCACAAGGGGCAAAGGACCCATATAAACCGGTTTAATTTCGCCATCATAGCCGTCATCTATGATGTAAATTTCAAGCCTTCCTTTGTAAATTGTGCCATCTGTGTCCCGAAATTCGTCCGTCAGGTTGCAAAACTCAAGCACACGGACGAAAGCATCACTGTCTGAGGCCGCTTCATCATGCCCCTGAAGGCTTTTGGTGCCTCCCACATAGTCAGAAAGGTAATCTTCCCGACCGGTTCCACCCAAATTTTCATCTTCGAGCCCGTATTCATCAATGATTTCCTGCTTTGGACGATAAGAAACATGCCCCACAAACCGTGCATCATCCCAGTCGTGGACATCTGTGTCCAAAACCATCTCCCAGTACGGAAAAATCCGCATCCAGACGCGGTCAAGACCCTCACCGGCGGGATCATAGCCGATTTTAGCACCAGCGCCCTTGTAAAGAAGGGCCTGACGGCTTGCAGACAGCACTCTGTCCCTCATTCGGGGCTGATTTATCCAGTCATTAACCACCATTTCCGCTTTTTTGTGGTCACCGGTGGTGTATGGGCTGGGCGCAAGCACAACTTCGATGCGTCTTGGGTACAAACTCGACAAATATCCGGAAACTGCCGGTTTCAGCCGGTTTACCTCGATCTGATCAAGCCTCGCAAGGCTATATCTGCCTGATCTCTCCTGTCCTTCGATGTGCCGCCAGAATTTCGTGGTGTAAGTTGCCTTTGTGAGCGCAATTTCAGGCTGCAACTCCCCCATTTTCGCGTCATGAGCCTTCAGGTGCTCCATCACAGACTTCGGAGGTATCTGATCATCTTCAAAATTATACGTTTTTGCCTGATCTACATTCATGAAACACCATAAATTTATTATACAATTATCTTAAAGCTCTCTTAATCCGATTCATCGGATTTGTGCTAACCTTGCTTCTTTCTCTGAAAATCTTTGGGCCGTTGAAGCCGGGACATCTTCGAAGAGCCCAGCAAGACAAGACAAATGCCATGGCATGATCGTCATGATAACCATCCTGACCTTCTATTTTGCCACGTTCTTCCCTGACATGCATCAATTCCTGTATGGTTGAATGATCATTCAGTTCGAAAGCGTCACCGTTAACCATTTGACGCGCCCAACTGAACGCCATCTCTTTGTTTCCACGGTGTGTCACCCAGTCTTTGTTTTTTTCATCACGCCAAATCGGTATGCCTTCACGTATCAGCTTCTTGATGACAACCTTTCCGGCACCGCCCGTGTTCGCTTCAGTCATCACCCGCGCCCGATGGTAATATCTGGCCAGGTCACAAAGCTTTTCCGCAAACAAATCCTCTCCGCCGAAGTTCATGCTAAGCACAGCGCACTGTCTTCCCCGCTCATCCATCACACAGGCGACAGCATAATCGCCCTGATTGCACCAGGACGGGTCAACCCCGACGACATAATCCATGTCAAGTTCCGGCTCGACAAATATTCGAAGCTCACCGATGATCTCTTCAGGCAATTCAGACATCCGATTCGTCAGATAGTCCACATCAAACCAAGCGCCTTCGGTGACAATGAATCCATCCTCGACGGTGAGCGGAAATTCGCGCCGGAATCGACGCTCTCCAATCCCCTCGACCCCGTAAATCATCTCATGCCGCCAGTACAACTGCGGCCAATCCAGATTAAACTTCTGTGAAATCTGAAATTCCTCCTCGCTGGGTTCCCAGTTGGACGGCGGAGTCTTTGTGTAAGTCGAATGGTCGCTCCACCTGGAGAAAATAAACCGAACTGACTTGTCCCCCTGACGCTCAGCCTCAATCGCGCTCATCACACGGCTGTGGTAAAAGTCGCCTGGACCGTTTGGAGTCGAAATAATCACAACTTTGCTGTCCGGGCCGTCATGAAGCGTGGACCTCAGACCAGCCCACACCTCTTCAGGGTGCTCCCAGAAGGCAAGCTCCTCCGCGATAAGCCGCTGGTACGTCCAGCCTCGACCATGCGTGTCTCCACGCGCCGTCATGTGGTCAATAAGTGCGCCCGTCTTCTGACTGATAAGCGTCTTGTCAACTTTGTTGCAACGAAACGGGTTCGCTCGTTTCAGTTGTAATGGCAAATTGTCATTAAAAGTCACAAACTTACCGAACAAACTTTTAGTGGTTTTCGAATGGTCCGCAATAATAAGACTTCGCAAAGGTTTTCGCGCTGTGAATGTCTCATAAAAAGTGTCCGCGCAATTAATTGTGCTGATACCAATCTGGCGAGGCTTCAACACAACAATCGTTTTGACCAACGGGTCATCGAACGCATCAATCAATGCTATTTGCTCAGAAAATGGATTCTGAAACGTGATGATATTTGCTGCGGCATCCTCAAATTTCAGCCGCGCAATAAATCTCCTTCGATCTCCAAGTATTGCCGAAAGGTTCATGCTTCCGGTATGGGGGGTAACCAGGCCCCGTCCGCATCGGCGCTGAACCACTCGTCCAAATTCGTCTCTTCTGTCGCCTGATTGGCCTGCTGCATACCCATAAGCTTGATGACCATGTTGACAGCCTGCAAATCACCGCTGGCAATCGCCTGCATCAACGCACGGTTCGCCTCATTCTCCAATGCCCGCAAATCCGCAATCGTCACCAAAGCATGCTCAGGAAATAAATCCGTCCACCAGGATAAAAAACCGTCCTGCTTTTCCCAGCTCTGCCACTTTCGCATCGTCAATTCCGGGATTTTGTTGCACCACTCACCAACCATCCGCATGCCCACATCATACAGGCGCCTCGCATGACTTCGAACTTCGATCATTTCTCCGGTCGGTCTGAACCCCATGGCAACTCCACTACATTTCCTGCATCATTGACAATACCCATCTTAACAGCTTCCCTCGCAGATCGTTCAATCTGGTCATCGGTCAACCGCTTCTCTGTCGGTAATTCATTATTGTTCCGTAACAGCTTTCGACGCAACAAAGCATACCGCTTTAAATCTGACGACGACATTGTTTTCTTGGGCATAAATCACCTATTTTTTCTGGCGACGAACCACTTTCTTGGGCTCATCACTGCCCTGCAACTCTTTAAGCTGACTCAACAATCCCATCATCAGGTCATTTGTCTTTTTCTGCTCAAGACGACTGGCAGCTTGATCTTTTCTCAACTGAGAAATAATCTCTGACTGATCATCCAATTGCTTCGTTTGAGCGGTAAGACGACCCTCCTGATCCTTCACAAGATCATTCAACCCGGTGTCCTTCGGAGCGTTCGCAATTAATGCCTGTAACAACTTCGGATCAAGCTTGCTCTTGTCAGTTGTCGGCCTGCCCATCTCGTACTGCATGTTGGTTTCACCAAGAACATCCACAAACTGTACCCCGATCACAAGCTTGTCAATCGGTGTCTTGACCTCAACAGTGTCCGGCCTGCCATCCTTCTTCGTGCCAACAGCCTGATTCTGACGATGAATCTTTCGCTCCATCTTAAACTCATGAGCGTAAACTTCCCACTGACCGTTCGCCTGGACTGCCTTCATCGTGTCCTTACACCATTCTATGTAACTCTCAATCATGAAAACCCAGGTCGGCTCATCGACATACCCAAGCACATTCTGCAAATCGACTTCCCATATCTTCGTGAACTTCCGGTGTTCTGATACATCCTTACGGTCTGTTGTCCAATGTTCCACAACCTTGTTCACATAACTTTTCAAAACGCCCAAATCTAAAATCACCGCATTGACTGAACTGTCTTCATCTTCTTTATGACGATTCCGGTCCATCATCGGGGCCATTCGCATCCGTTCACTTCTGTGATTTTCAATCAAACTCATCTAAATTTCTCCTCCAGCATTTCAACCATCTGAAATAACTTATCCTGTTTCTCTTTGTTTTTTAAGAACTGTTCCTTCTGAGCCAGTTCATTTTGCCTCTCAATTTCCACATCACTCTTAATCTGAGCCGCCGACTTGCGCTTTTCGGAAAGCTCTTTCCTTGCGTCTCGCCTTCGCTTTAATGCCTCACTCCGAACCTTTTGTGCCTTCGTAGAACGGCGCGAACGTGAATTCTTAATCAAATCATCACGCAAACGCTCCCTGTCCCGAAGAACATTACCCAACTCCTCATCCGTCAAAGCAAAATGATTTGCCCACCGAATTATAGCACGAAGACCGGGAAGTACACGCTTTTCATCCTTGGCAAACCAATGATATGCCGCCGTCCTGCCAAAACCGCCAACCTTCGCAGCCAATGAAGGTGTCTCAAATTTATCTAAAAGTTCATCCAAAGTCATAACAGGACATTATTTGGTTATTTTTTGGATGTCAACACAATTGACACACCTTATATTAGTTTCACATTGGAGGCAAAATGAAACAATACACCGGAATCGAAGGACTCACCGGACACGGCGAAGGAAATAAACAAGCATGGGGAAACGCAGTCACAATCGGCACACGACATCCGCAAAAAGGACACCCGACTGAGACAGACAAATTCTACATCAAAAACCCCATGGCAATCAAAAAAGAAATCAACGGAAGAAGCACTCTCTTCAGAGAATGCGACCCTGACTTCTGGAGATTTAACGAATCTGACAAACCCGAACTCAGACAGAACATCCGCTTCAACATCGTTCACCCAGTTCACCTCAGAGACGGATGGGAAGGAATGATTGACGCTTTCGACTTCAGCCTAAAAGCATACCAAATTCCCGGAATCAAACAACACGAAATGAAATTCCCGACATGCACTGGAAATGGAACCAACGCAACTCGATGGAACGAAAAAGAATTCGAAGACATCAAATGCCCAAACCAACTGTGCCAGTACAGACAAAGCAAACAAAAAGTGTGTAAACCATACGCGAGAATGGCATTTCAACTCCGCTGGCCTGAACACGAAGCATGGTCCGTCCTACCAACACCTCTCGTCAAATTCGAAACCAAATCATGGCACAACATCGACAAAGTCATCATGCCGTGGTTCGCAGGACTACACAAACAAGCCATGGCGCTGGGCGTGACCGACTACAATTTCTTCGGTCTTCCAGGTGTCCTTAAACTTGGCAAACGTATGGCAGGCTCAGGCAAATCCGTCCCGTCAATCGCAATCGCAACTGACTTCAAAAACGGAACACTGCAATCATTCTTCTTACATCAAAACCAAATCAAACAACAACTAATCGCACAGGTGGATTATGAGTAGAGACAGCTTTCATCCCTCAGACATTAAACTAAGAGAAGAACACTGCGGGCATGCCGTGACTCTCAGAAAACAAAGAACACCATTCGACAGAAACATCTTCCAAACCGGCATTGCTGCACACGCATACCTCGAAGCTGTCGGTAAATATTCCAACCAAAACGAAAACGTCACAATCGATGACGTGAAAAGAATCATCAACCAGACCATGACAGAACTCACCACCGGCGGAAGAGCATATGACGGAGTTCCCGAAGCTCCAATGACAATCCAACAAGCTCTCGACGGAAAAGAAATCGCAATCAAACACTGGGTCTACAATCCACTCCCCGCGGACGGCATATACGAAATGCCCATCGCATTCAATAAAGACTGGGAAGAAGTTGACTACTTCGATGATTCCGCCTTCTTCAGAACCCTGCTCGACATGGTCACCGTCACAGAAGTCACAGATGAAGACGGTGACACAACCAAAATCGTCACCGTCCGTGACTTTAAAACAAGCTGGCACATAACCAATGACATGCTCGATAACATCCAAAGAAGAGCACAAGCCGTTGTCGCATGGCTCAAATACCCAGACGCTGACATCATTAAAGTTCAAGTCTTCGGACTCAGAAATGGCAAACTCATCGAAAGGGAAATCTTCACTCAAATACAAAATGAAGTACTCGAACGATGGAAGAATGACATACATCTCGCTGTGGAAATACTGCAACAACCACAGACAGCAAAGCCCGGCGCAAACTGCGTTGGATGCCCATACGCTCATGCATGCCAATACATCAGCAAACGATTCAAACAACACGAACACATCATCGAACGATACATCTCATGCCTCGCAATCGTCAAAGCTCTCGAACCTGAAATCAAAAAGATAACTAAAAATGGAAACTACAAAACAAACGGAGGCATCGTCGGCTATGCCAAGAAAACGAAAAAAGCAGCTGACAAAAATTCACTTCTCGTACTATGGGACACCTGGAAAAGAAACAACGGGGACCCTGAGAGCTTTATTAAAATGCTCTCTCCTACCGCTACGGTTATCAAAAAAATCTCTAAAACTCTCTCTAAAACTGGTGTCGATGGCTCAACGTTTGAAGAAACACTTATCAAAGAATCATCGTACAGTTCGTTCGGAGTTCACAAGATATGAAGCAGGAACCTATGTTCCACATTCCCCAACCGGAACTTGGACTCGACCCCCAAACTGCTCCTAAAAGATTCTCCGTGCTCTATGCCGACCCACCATGGGATTATAATGATAGGACGTTCCTGAACGGCAAGTGCAATGAGACAGGAGCAGCCTCTGATCATTATCAGACAATGTCTCCTCAAGACCTCATGGACATGCATGTCGCTAAGATTGCCGACAAGAACAGCATTCTCTATATGTGGACGACTGGACCTCAACTGCAAATCAGCATGGACGTGCTTCAGGCATGGGGCTTCAGATACAAGACAATCGCATTCGTATGGGAAAAGGTCAGATGCAATCCTGGGCACTACACAATGAGCAGCGTTGAGATATGCCTTGTCGCAACAAGAGGGTCAATACCAAAGCCAAGAGGCACAAGAAACGAAAGACAGTTCCACCAGAAACTTCGAACTCAACACTCAGCAAAGCCTGATCACTTTCGTAAATGCATCGAACGTATGCACCCAAAGAACACCAAGCTGGAAATGTTTGCACGGCAAGCAAGCCCAGGGTGGTACGTATGGGGCATGCAAGCTCCTCAGTCTATTTCACTTCCCCAGATATGGGGCAACACGGATGAACTCCCATGGTAAGAAAATACAGATACAATGGACACGGCTTTCAAAAGTGGCTCAACAAAAAGATGAACCAACACAACATTAAACCTGAAGTGCTTGCCGTTCTCAGCGGGTGCAACCTTGCATCTATCAGAGACTGGAGAAGAGGTTCAAGCCTTCCAAAGATTGTATCGTTCTGGGCCATATGCAGAACACTGGCTCTCTACGAAAAGGTGTCTCCGCAAGACGTTGCAATCAACATCCTTCCAGTCTTTGACGGCGACACAAGAGACCCGCACATCCCAATATGGACATGAATCTATTTGGCGAATGAAACTCTGCGTCTGGCATTGCCTGCTGACTTTGTCATATTCCAGACCTCTGCAACTGTGATTGTTTCCGATGGCTCTGAGTCTATGTCAACCTTGTCATCTTCACAACCTTCCTTGCCTACGCGATTTCGACAACGCTCAAGCTCTGAGGCTGTGATGTAGATAACTTCGGCTTCTCCATTTATAAGAGCTGTTACTTTTGTGTAATTCATTTCATCTCCTGTAAGGCGGCCAAGACTTATTATGTCTCAACGCATATTTGTACGCAATCTGTTTAATTGTTCTCATTGGTTGATCGTAAATCTTAGCAAGCTTTTGCCACGATATGCCCACACGATTTGCCTTATATATTGCTGCGCCCTTTGTCATGTATCGAACAGGCCAAGGTAAATTGTGCTTGATGCTGTAGTACTTTGCTGCATGCAGACATCCTCTGTGACTCGCATACTCCAAGTCATTTGCAATAACCTTCCAAGTCCTTCGAGTTTGCACCCGAATAAAATACGCCTGTTCTCCGCGATCAATCATTTTTCATTCGCCAAGTCATCACATACCCGCAGACCCGATATTCAACTTCCACATCATAAGCATCTTTTGTAATTGCATCGTAGTGTATTCTTCCTTCATGCTCAACCAAATTCATAATCGGCCAGCCTTTTCTTTCCAGAGTCTCAACCAATTTCCAGAACCAGTTTTCGACTTTGTTGTCACGATGCAACAGCAAATACAATTGTTCCGGTGAGGTATCGAATTGCTTTGCTGCCCATTCCATATTGATCAATTCAAACACAGGCTTTCGCTGCAACAGATGCTGCAACAGTAACACACCTTTTGGACTCCACGGACCTTTTAAACTGTCGGGTATATGCATACCTATCACTATCATGGGGAGGGCGGGGCTGGGGTTGGCGCAAGTATCGCGCTTGCTGGGCAAGTGTGATGCTGCGCGAGTGCTTGTGCGTTGAGGAGCAAGTGCGAACGTGAGTGAGCCTTGTGGACCTTCGCACAAGCATGGGAGGGCGGGGTTGGGGGTGGACGGTCTGTTACCAGGTGCTTCCACTCAACCAGGTGCCTTTACCTCGTTGCACGCATCCACACATACACCCAAAGGGAGGGAGGGTGGGCTTCGCGGGCAAAAAAAAACCGCCCCGAAGGGCGGCTGGCGTTCGTTATGTTCGCATCGGCATGATGATGCATGGGTGCTCTGGCTTAGGTTCGCCAAGGGGCCATACCTGCAAGCCTTCGTACTCGCTTCGTAATTCCATCTGTATTTTGGGACCGATCACAGCCGTGATTTTTGACAGTAGATTGAAGTTCATACCATAGGTGTCTGTGGTGCGTTCCGATTCATTTATCGCCTTGTATAGCCTGTTGAGTTCAGGAAAGTTGGTGTCCATGCATGCGTTAGCGTCAACGGGGATCATGTATGCATCATCTTTCCCGGTCTTGTTTACAAAGCACTTGGGAAAATTGCGGTGTGGTGTGATGAACTCGTCGAATTCAATCTCCATGTATCCGCGCTTGTTCGGCATGATGCTGGGCTTTTTGAAATACAAGTCTATGCCTTCATAGAAACCTTGGGGGCCGTCTCCATCAAAGTTTTTTCTCAAGGCGATCAAGATGTTGCCATCTGTCGCGTAAAAAGTGCCCATCCTGAGCACTACACAAGATATGTTTCCTTGGGTGGGGTGGCACGCATCGAAGATTTTGCATTCTTGACCAGTCAATGTAATCGTTTTCATTTTATTCTCTTGGTTTGTTGTTGTTGAAAAGGTGCCCCACCTGGTTTTCCAGGTGAGGCGATAGACTGACGAGGTCTATGAATATTCAGGGTAGTAGTCTTTGTATCGTTCATCTAAGAACTGAACAATCTTGTTGTTAGAGGGTTTTCCTCTTCCAGAGGTCGTCCCAGCCATCACCTGGCGCACCAAATAGCCTTTGGCTTCTTTGTCATAGATGTCAACTATATTGATCCAGCAGGTCTGTGTTTTGTAGTGATCGCAGGTGCTCAGCGCAAAGGCTTCTTCACGTTCATACCATGGCGGTCCGACTCTCAAGATGACGACGAACACTGGATTTAGCAGGTAGTTGTCACCCCATTTTGATATCAGTTCACTCAAGTGGCTGGTGTTGCGTGGGTCTGCAAATTTTCTCACGAATTTGACTGTGTATGGGTCTGGGTTTGTCATTGGTTTTCTCCTTGGTAAGTTCCGCCGTATATTGTTGGTGGTGTTGGTGGATGCGTGGCATCGTGTAATGCTACCATGCTCCAAAAACAAAAGGTGCCAGCTAGGGCTCCGATGCCGATCATGAAAAAAGTCGGCATAAAATCATGAAACAGTTCTTTCAAATAACTTGTCATTTTTTTCCTCGTCAGGTTTGTTGGTTTGTTGTTGTTCGCCTATGTCGATCTAAATGGCGAGGTGTGCAGGATTTATATGAAATCATCGGGGCAAGCCCTTGGTAAATCATAACCTCAATTATAATCTAACCGCAATACAATGTATGGCAAGGAATATATAACCTCTTGACATTCTCTTGACATTTGAGTGAGCCCCTGAGGGTCCTTCCTGAACGACGAGGCGGAAGCCGAGCGACCTGACTGAAACAGAACCCCAGTTCTGTTGAAGACAGGATCGCGAAGGCTGGAGCCGAGGAAGTTCAGGAAGGACCCGAAGGGGCTATCACCAAGGACTGCCAGCAGCCAGAGCCAAGGACCATCTGCCACCCGCACGCTGCGCGTGATAGGCTCACTGCAACCCATCTCGCCCCTGCGTTCCCTCCGTGCCACTCCGCTTCGAACCACGCAATCCTGTGGGATTGCTTAGGTCCTCCGCTCCGTTCTCCTCCTTCCACTTCGGGGCGAGATGGGTTTCCGTTCGCCAAGTATGGCGGTTGAGTTTGCCTTCGGCAAATCAACTTCTTCTATCACGCCGGGGTCGGGGCGCTTGTGGCGCCCCTGTTCCGGGTTTTATGGACTGGTGAGTTTATTTATGACTTGTAAAGCCAAACCCATAAACGATCAAGACGATCCAAAAGAAGCATTCTAACCAAGGCATGACCACTCCTCCGACAAGGAGCAGATCAAGTCTTGAGCATAGCCGCCCTCAAACAGCACAGCATTAACCCTGCATGAGTCTTCTTTAAGCTGTACAAGCTTTAAAACGACAAATAGTGCATCCGCGTTGGCTTCACTATGCTCTTGTATAAATTCGCGAACCTCTTCTCTTGTGTCGAAAGTTAGATAATTTTCAGAGTCATCATCAAGCCAGATAACGCTTTTTTTGCCCCATGGATTAACAACGCTTTCAATAATTTTATAATGCAATCTAAACATCACACACCCCCAAATTTGTTGACCAGGTTTCGAAGCTCCAAGAATTTAGAGTCATCTTGTCTATAGTTGCTCGCCTTGGGTCCGTGGATGGCTATTTTGATGTTTTTCACCTTCTCTCTGTTATTACCCACACCAGAACACAAACGACACTTTTCACAGGTGATCCCGCGAGATGTGGCGAGACATTCAAGCTCTGATTTTCCAAGGTCCCAATTGGAGCCGTTCGCGCTTTCTGATCTGAATGTCCGCCATCCAAGGTCCTGAGCTAATCGCGCTTGGAAAGGCGAGTCAACCGAAGCCATGCAGATGTCTTTTAAAGGTGAATAGATCGGGAGTGTGTGCCACTGGTGAGTGTATCCAAGATGCCCCTTAGATAACTCTAAAGGCATGGCGGAAACCCAAGCAGGAACAGAAGCAGGGTCGCCGCCTGCGCCAAGTCTAACAACCAGATCTCTACACAATTCCTGTACCACGTTAACCGGCAAGATCTCTTTTTCCTTGACCGCTTTCCATACAGACAACGGGGACCGGAACCAGGTGACATAGCAGGACTGATCACCCATATGTTGGCAATCGCCACAGGCCGATCCAGTTTTGGATTTAAAGACGGTATGAGGTGGAATATCTTCTCTAAGATACCAGACCTGAACCATTTCGTCTGATCCGTCTTCAGCTATTTT
>Ga0098044_1001018_pt1 | contig 14727 bp, 12 predicted proteins | sample 10_taG_FD_75053 | JGI IMG/M metagenome (GOLD analysis project Ga0098044, IMG submission 75053) | Marine viral communities from the Subarctic Pacific Ocean - 10_ETSP_OMZ_AT15264 metaG | ecosystem: Environmental > Aquatic > Marine > Oceanic | place: Pacific Ocean | collected 2015-01-16 | reverse complement strand
TGATATTGAAAAAGTTCACGGTAAGTTAAAACAATTTAAATTAGATGATTCTGGATTGGGACAAAGAGCAAAAGTAACGACAAAGGACGATGGAAAAATAACAATAATAGGAAAAGGAAGTAAAGACGGACCACAAGGAAAATATGATTATCAAGAGTTGGAGAATGAAATACTTGGAAGATTTAAAACTCTAGGAATTAATAAGAATCCAGATTGGCATTACAGACAAAACCCAGCTCTTCGAGGTGAATCAGGACTAAAATCACTTAAAAAATATTTAAAACATATAGCTAAAAATAAAACTAAACATCCTACAAAAGATCTTGACTATGTATCATATGAGAATCCAGCAGGAGTTGATGATATAGCAGGTCATATGAAATATGCTAAATTCAATCCAGAAACAGGACAATATGAGATGACAAGTAGAGATGTATGGAAGTTTATGCCTGATGATTATGTTCAAGGGTATGGTCTTGGGAAGAAAAACTATAGCAATACTTTTGATATAAATAAATTAGAAGGGTTAAATGATGCAGGTATGAGTGCGTATAGTACATATCTACAAGCATCTCTAATGAATAAGGTAGGAAAACCTTTCACTTTAACACATAATGCTCCTATATCATTTGAAGCATCTAATGCTGCTGGGGTAACTACAAAATCAGGATTAGGATTAAGAGGATTAGAAGGTAAACATGGAGGACAATTACGGTTAGCTCAACATGAAAAAAATACACTAACAAGATTTTTTAATAAGCATAATACTTCGGGAAAAGATAGAAATTTTGAATCACGCCTGAAGACAGATGTATCTCATATTTCGGAAAAAAATATGAGCCAAGCGGCTAAGGATGCTAGGTGGGGACATCTGGAGGGAAAGAGCACAAAAGGTGAGGGAAGAGCATTTTATGAACATGACTCTCAACAATATGATTTAGTTCATGAACCTGTATATAAAGAGTTTATTAAGATAATGGATACACCTGGAACAGGACCTCATTCACGTAAATTAAAAAATTTATATAATAAGATTACTAGAACAAACAAATACCCTGAAGGAGGACCCGTTAAAGAAACTTCTGAAGACATTCAGAAAAGAATGGTAGGAGAAACAGGTCATATAAACTCTTATAGATTTGATCCAGAGCGTTCTTGGTCTTATGATAAAGAGGGAAAGAAAGTCCCTTCTATATATCATGCTTATATGCCTGAATCAGAAGCTTTCACTATAAGTGCTAAAGGCACTGATACTTGGAGAGATAAAAAGCAATTTAAAACAGATAACCCTTATCCTGTTAATAAAGATTTTTATAAGTTAGGAGCCCGTGATCAATATAATCTATTAGATGATTGGGAAACAGATAGAGATGATTATGTTATAGATGAGATGTTTAAAAGAAATCCTAGGGGAGATAGAGAAATGACAGAATGGATGGGATCTTTTTCTCCTAATGAGCAAAAATATCTTAGTAAAAGGAATATGAATGTCGGTCATTATGGTACAAATAAATGGGATACTGGATGGTCAGCAGAAGGTCAACCTTGGTATAAACAAACACCAGCAGCAGCCCTTAATATATTAACAACACCTATAGGAGCAATAACGGGAGCAATAGATCCTAATATTTCTGCCCTAGAAGGAGCTGCAGGTGTAGAAGGAATAATATCTAGAGATAAGGAAGCTGATATGCTATTGAAAATGGGACTGGATCCCGTTATGTATATGGGTACAGGAATTCTTTCAGGAGGAGTTAAAGGAACTGCTAGGCTCGCTTCCAATATCATTTCCAAAGGAGCATATGTAGCAAGAAAAACAGGAAAGGCTATAAAGAATGCCAAACTTCCTCAAGCTAAAATACCTTATGTAGAAGGAATTGTAGATGATGCTGGAAAGTTTCATCCAGGAAAATTCGATGTAAAGTTAGGAACAAGTGAAATAAATGGTCAACGTGTTTTAGTAGATGGAAAACCTATTACGAATTGGCAATATGCTGTAAATAAACAAGCAGAACTACTTCAAGATGTAAATAAATTAAGAGCTGATTATGGGTTAAATAGGCAGGGACTAGTAAATAGATTTGAGACTATAGGGGAAACTCTTTTACCAACTACCATGAAAAATTATACTACAACTCGTATAGTAAATGATATGTTTAAGAGTGTGCATATGAATAGACTGGCAGAATTAGTAGATAATGTTTTAGATGTAGTAGACCCTACAAATATAGCAAAAAGACTTAATCCTGCATATCAAAAAAAGGCTAGAGCTGCCTTAAAAGAAGGTAATGACTGGATTCAAAGTTGGATTAAATCTCCTGGATTTGAAAAAAGACTTCATGACTATATGGTAAGAACAAGGGCAGGAGAAACTTTAACTCCAGAAGCTTATGAGACTATGCTGCAGCAATCAAAAAATGTAGAAGGAGGTTCTCAATTTCATCACTTACGAAATCAATTGTTTGGAAGTTCAGGAGTTCCTAATAAATCTTTCTTGAGAAGAAGGGGCGAAGCTGAGTATAATTCATATCTTTCAGATTTTATGCTAGACGAGATGAATAAACTAATAGGACTGGGTAGAACTGTTACTACGGGACAGACAGGCAAAGGAAAATTAGCTACAACTTTTGAATCAAAAGCAGATAGATTATATGATCTAATAACAGGAAATAAGTCAGGTATGGCGGGAGAAGGAGGCGTTAAAGGAATACAAAGATGGTTTTCAGGAAGAGAAGGTAAAGTAGCGGAATGGTTTAATATGTTAGGAACTCAAGAAAGAACTTTAGTACAAAAATATATGAAGTTTGATGATATAAGCAGCACAACAGTTCATGAAGCAACACATTTGTTTACTTCGGGAAATAGAAAAATAACTGCTGCCATGTATAATGATTTAGTGTCAGGCTTTGGTCAAACCAGTGAATATGTAAGAACTATGGGAGAAACTATGGATATTACTAAGGCGTGGAGTAAATATATTCAGGATATGACCTCAAGTAAACTTAATATGGCGGGTAATAAGAAATTTCTCGCTGCAAGAGATGCGATCTATACAGAAAAGGAAAGTCTACCTCTAATACAGGAATTAATAGGAACTTCAAAAACAGGTAAAGAAGGAATTTTAAGACAGACCTGGGATAGATTTAGATGGGTGGTAGAAAACAATCCTACAAAAAATGCTATAGAAGGAGGAAAATATCATGCTAAAGTACAAAAGCTTATAGCAAAAAGATATAAACAGCTTACTGAGTTAAGACCTCAAAATTATAAAAAAAGATATAAGGGAGATTTTAAAGGAGATACGCCAGAATCTATAAAAGCAAGACACGAATTTATACTAAAATCTGAGAAATTTCTTGAAGATGTGACTACAGATATGCAAAAAGTATTTGATCAAAAACATGGATTACGTTATTTTAATGATCCTACAGAACTTATGGCAAGATTGAATGAATTACGAAGGGCAATGGGAATAAAGAAGGGAGGAGAAAAATTAACTTCAGCACAATTCTATGATAGATATTCTAACTGGTTAAGAGATCTAACCGCTCATTGGAAAGGAAAAAATCCTACTAAAGGAGGAGGTATAAAAGCGGATTTCCTAAATATGGTAAGTAATCAAATAGAAGATGGAGCAAATATACTACGAAATGATCCAGGATCTAAGGTAAGAGTATTTGCAAAAGGTGCAGAAAGTCCAGGGCAATCTCCAAATACTGATGCTTTTGTAAAAATGTTTAATAAAATGTTAGGAGGAGCAGGAGTAACATTAGGTGCTTCTGAAGTTATGGGAGGGGAAAAAGCAAAATCCAATGAATACGAAGAAGGAGGAGATGTTAAAGAAGTAAAAGAGACAGAAGAACAAATTTTTAATGTAAAAGACAGAGAATTCGATACAAGGAAGTTTAGAGCAGGAATAGTAGCCCCAGAATCTGGAGATAATGAAATTGATTATAGTTTAAGACCCAGAGGAGCGGGAAATCCTTTAGGATTAGTTACTGGAATGTATGGATCCACAGCTGTAGGGCCATATCAGTTCATATATGGCGAAAATGAGAATAAAGGGGTTAATAAAACACTAAAAGATATGGGATATAAGGGAGATTTTAGTGATTTTGTAGGTAATAAAGAGTGGCAAGAAAAGCTTATGGACTATAAACTCACAAAAGGAAAGAATAAAAGATACCCCTTTATGGCAGAATCTATAATAAAACAATATGGACCTGGAGGAACAAACTTAACTTCAGGAGTAGCTAAAGGAAAAGATTGGTCTAAGACGGGGATACTTCCTGCAGATTGGACTTATGCAGATATAATGGCTTTAGAGCATTTTGCAGGACATGGTAATATAAGAAACTACTTGAAACAGGTAAGAACAGGAGAATTAAGTGCAAAACAGTTACTTAAACAAGTTCCTGGAGGAAAAAATATGACTTTAGGAACCTATTTAGAAAAATTTAGGGAAGGATATAAGAATTCTCCTAAAGCTTTAACAGAAAAAGAGATGTTGGCGATAATGAAAAGGTTTAAAGAGAAGGAAGCAAGTTCTTTTATACCCTATAATACGGAAAAACCTTTTAGCACTAGACAGGAAATGCCCACACTTCCTAGAACATACGCAGAAGGGGGAGAAGCTATTATAGAAGAACAAGAAACAATAGCTACTCCTAATATGATAGAAGAACAAACCGAAGAGATAGCTGCTCCTGTAAAAGAGAAAGCTCCCCTAACAGAGTTAGATAAAGAACAAGTAAAAGGATTTACTTTATGGAGGAAAGGGTGGGGAATAGATGAGGCAGAACTCTCTAGGGAGATAAAGAATTATGACGTACCTGGGTACTTTTTAAGCAATGAATGGAAAGAACCAGGAACAAACTATAGAGATAGACAATGGGTTAGATAGTAATCTATATTTCGCTATAGATAAGTAGATGTATTTTGTTTTCATAACAGAGTTTGTTATGAATTATTAGTTAATTAATATAAATTTGTAAATATAGTACTATGAGTGAAGTTAAAAATGTAGGAGAAAAAACCGATCAAAAGGAACTCGATACCTTATGGGATATCGACGAACCTAGTTTTGAAGAAGCCTTTGACTTAAATAAAGAAGGCGATAATGATCCTGTTCTTAAAGGATTAGACTTACCCCAACCAGATACCAAAGAAGAACCTATCGGAGACAGTGCTTTAGATTTAGATCTAGAGGAACCTGAAGCGGTGGAGAAAGAAAAAAGGAAAAAAGACTGGAAGGAAAAGACTAAGAAAGAGTTAGATGAAGAAGTAGAACCTGAAAATGTTCGTACTGGAAGTGAGGGGATGAAAAAAGAGATATCGGAATCTAATGAGAAAGAAGGGATAGATGAAATAATAGAACAAGATACAAAAACACCCGATGCCAGTGGTGACAATGAATTTTCTGTCTTTGCAAAAATATTAGCCGAGAAAGGGGTAATAGATCTAAATGACGAAGAGTTTGAATCTTCTGAACAAGGATTAATAGATGCAGTAGATGGAACCATTGAGCAACGGATAAAGGAAGAGATTGATCTTTTCCAAAAGGGCTTACCCACAGAGGGTAAGGATTTGCTTCGTCATATAATGAATGGCGGAAATATTACGGATTTTGTTAACGCATATGATACTCCAGATATTAGTTCATTGGATGTTAGCGGAGATAACTTCCAAAATCAGCGAGCAGTTTTAAAGGAGTTCCTAAGACTTAGAGGAGACAGTGCAGAAGAAATAGAAGAAACACTGCATGACTATGAGGATTTAGGAAAGCTAGAGAAGCAAGCTACTAAAGCTAAAGCTAGATTAGAAAATTATCACGAAGATCAAAAAAGAGCATTAGCGGATAAAACCCAAAGAGACTCTCAAGCGAGGGAGCAACAAAGGAAGGAAGTTTTAGGTCAAATCACTGAAACAATAAGTGGTTCTGAAACTATAAAAGGATTTCCTTTGTCCAGGAAACGTAAAAAAGAATTGTTAAGCTACATGACCAATGCCAATGTAAAAATAGATGGTGCAAATGGTCCTCAGTATGTTTCTCAATTCCAAGCTGATGAAATGAATGCTTCTCAAAATGTAGAAGACTTTATTTTAAAAGCGTATTTACGCATGACCAACTACGATTTGGAGGGAGTTAAGAAGAAATCTAAAACAGATTATACTTCTAAGCTTAGACAAACACTTCAGAATAAGAAGGACATGACTGATACCATAGCGAAAGTTGGTGGTAATAAAAGACCTGGTACGACGGGTAGAACCGCCGCAGAATGGGATATTTGATTTTTTAACAATTTTTTAATTTAAATTTTTTATTATGAGAGCACAAAGTAAATTAGCAGTCTTAACAAGACCTTGGCATGCTAACTTTACGGAAAGCAATCACCTAGGAGCTGCTTTTTTAGCAGAACCTCATAAGTTCGATAAAGTCCTAACAAGGATCTTTACTGCGTCTAGGGTGGCTGACAATCCGTTAACAGCTATGACCAAAGGCATGGGAAGAACTTCAGAAATCGAGTCATTCGATTGGGAGTGGGAATTAATGGGAGGGTCTTCAAGACCTTTAATTCAGTTAGAAGCACCTTCAGGTGATGGTTTAGCTGGTACCGAGATTACCATTAAATTGGATGAAGATTGGTTCAAACCAGGTGACGTTATTTCTCCAGGAGACAAAAGAACTCTAGTTAGAGTACAAACTTCTCCTATTGCAGATGGTAACGGTTATACTTATACAGTACGTCTATTAACAGATGATCAAACAGCTACATTAGGAACACAGTTCGCTGGAATTGGAGTTCAATGGAGTAAGTTTTATTCTGTCTATGAAGAAGGTGGTGACCAATCAGGTTCTACTAGCTATGCATTGCCAATGAAACTGGCTTCACAACTTTCTACTTATAGAAAGGAGTATTCAGTTACAGGAGATGCTGCTAATCAAGCCTTAGTTGTAGCCTTAATGGATGCAAACGGTAAAGTATATAAGGATTTTAAATGGTTGAAATATGCTGAAGGTGAATACTGGATCCAATGGCATAAAGAAATCGAAAGAGGATTATGGTATGGTAGAATGAATAACACTCTTCCTGGAGCCAATGGCCGTCCCGTTAGGACTGGTCCTGGTGTACAAGAATTGTTGGAAGATTCTCACGTACATGTATATAATACTCTTACTGAGAAATTGATCCGAGAATATCTACTTGACATCTTCTTCGGAAGAGTTGATATGAAGAACAGAAATATTGTTGCTTACACTGGAGAGTACGGAATGTTAGCATTCCACCAAGCAATGGTTAATGCTTCTTCACCTTTCTTAGTTGTTGATACTAAGTTCATTCAAAGTGCAACTGGACCTTCAGCCAATAACTTGGCATTCGGTGGCCAGTACGTAAAGTACAATGGACCTAATGGTATCACTCTAACGCTTCGACACAATCCTGTGTATGATGACAGAGAGATCAACCACTTAATGGATCCAAATCTTCAGGTTCCTGTTGAGTCTATGAGGTTTACCTTTTTAGATTTCGGCGGTCCAGGAAGCTTAGGTAATATTAAGTATGTTCATAAGAAAGCTGGATATAAATTAGGTTACGTTTCAGGTCTTCAAACACCTTACGGATCTAATAAAGGAGGATTGATGAGTAATTCCAAGGATAGTTATACAATGATAGTTCACGATCAGTGCGGAATCCAAATTGATGATGTAACTCGTTGCGGTGAATTAATATTGGGTACTAATCCTTAATTTATTAATTAAAACTTTTTAAAGTGGAAAAAGAAGGACATTTAATTTACGTAAAACCAATCATAAAGGAAAGATGGCACGGCCTACATAAAATGGGTCGAGCCAAATTTCAAGGTACACATGACGTTTATCAGGCTATTTATAGTCAGAATAAGGGAGGGTTTGATACAGGACTTAATGAAGAAGATGCGAATCGTTTAGGAAAACGCCTAGGGCATGACCTAAAGAATCACACTTCTAATGAGTACTGGCAGAACTTCAAACTTGTTCTAGAAGATAAAACTACTGTGTTTAATACTACTATTCCTCTTGAGGAATTACAAGTAAAGTTTATGAAAGCGAGTAAGTTCATAGCCAACTCTGTAAAGGAATTGGATCAAGGTCTTTGGCCTTCAGCTCGTTACGTGATACATGATGAGGTTGAGGAACTAGAGAGAGAAGCAACAAAAATTGAGTTAAAAGCTCGTGCTGTGGAAGTCTTTAGTGAACTCAGTCCAGAGAAGAAAGTAGATTTGCTGAAAGTATTCGGAAAAGGAGCATCCAATGTTTCTGAGAAGTTTGCTTATACAAAACTATATGAGATTCTTGAAGAAGATCCTAATAAATTCATTAAGCAAGCTACAATGAAGCCTGCCGAATTGAAGACTAGGGCTCTATTTTTCGATTTAGAGAACAAAGGGATATTCAGAAGGAAAGGAACAGCAGTTTTGTATAACGACCAACAGGTTGGATTTGACTATGACGATGCTGTCTACAATTTACTGAATCCGAAAAATCAAGAACTTTTGTTAAAGTTAAAAGATGATTTAGAAGCTAGAGGCTAATGACTATACAAGACATGCACTGGGATTTTAAGATCAAGCTTAATAAGGTTGATAGTTCAGATTTTCCAAACTTTCAGATACCTGAAATAGATTGGATGTTGAACGAGGCCCAAATCTTGTTCTTAAAACAGAGGTATGGCGTAAGTAATCAGAAGCGGATGGGCTTTGAGGTTTCACAAAAGAGGATTGATGATCTAAGAGACTTGGTGGTGAAGGATGTTTTCCTTCCCGCCGTTGTTTCTGGAACTGATCCTAATATGTGGGTATCTCAGTTACCTGCGGATTATGCTTTTTTAATAAGGGCAACAGTAAATGCCCAAACTAGCATAGAAAACCCAGAGTGTCCTAGTAAACGATTAACGGCAATACAAGTTCAACACGATGACTTAAGTAGTGTTTTATCTGATCCTTTTTACTCTCCGAGTTATTCTTGGGGTGAAGTACCTATGGTCTTTGGAACTCAATTAAGTGGTGGTATACCTCTATACGATCTGAATGAAGTTTATGCTTATACAGATGGTACGTTTGTTATAACTACTATGAATTTTGACTATTTAAGAATGCCTACCAGGGTAGCTTTTCCTGGTGGTGTCCCAGGAGGAGCATATGATATGCCCGATGGAACTGTTATAAATGTGGATGTTAATTGTCAACTTCCATTAGCCACTCATGAAGAAGTGGTAGATATAGCAGTACAAATTGCGGCAGGGAATATTGATCACCCAGGTTATCAAGTAAGAGCATTAAAAACATCTATTCACGAATAAAATTAAAAATTTTCAATTATGGCAGAGAAAAGAGTATTTTCAGTAATTCCAACAACAAGAGCGGCAACGGGTACTATTACTTGTGCTGATGGGGTTACTACTAGAATTCCCCCTTTAGCAAGTGCAATTGTGGGAGCGGGAGCAACTTTAACAAACTTTCAACAACATACTGGAGTTGTAGTAGTAGGTAGTATAGGTATCTTTGATGCAAATACACTAGTTACAGTAGCAGCTACAGGAGTAGCGGGAGCATTTGATGGCTTAGATTTATTTATTGTAGTAGCAACGGATCAAGCTGTACCAGCTGGATCAGCAGGAACTGGGTTCTTAATTAGAAAGTCAAAAACATTTTCACGAGCAAATGTTACTGCAGTTACTAATCAAGCTCAAATATGTTCTGAAGCAAAAGTTGCCATCCTAGATGGCTTTACAGCTGAGTGTGACACTGAGTATTGTATTAAGATTCGTTATGAATCAGAAGCGATCAAACAAACTTACGGTTATCAAGACCTGGTTAAAACTTACACATATACCACATCATGCTGCGGCGATGATTGTGCTTGTCCTGATGGAGATTGTGCTGAGTTAGCTTACGGTATTGCCAAGGCTGTAAATGATGATCCAGATAATCTTGTAACGGCGGTAGCAGAAACTGATACTGCAATACCAGGTACATGGGTTCCTATTGTAGAAGCTGATTTTGCAACTGGTATACTTTGTACTGATGTAAGAGTTACTTTTACTGGTCAAACAGGATCATTCTTCGATGGTTGCGGTCCTAATCCAATGGTTAAAGACTTCGTTAATAACGATTTCTATATTGGATTAACTTGTGGCTTTGAATGTAATGGTACAATTACAGATGACGGTACTGGAGATTCCAATACTATTGTTTTTGAACAAGGTATAGGAGAACAAGTACAGAATTTAGAAGAATATGCTGGAGGCTATTCTAGAAAGTTCGGTATTTATAGAATTCCTTTCCCAAGAACAGTAGTTGATAAGCTTGCAGTAGCAGGAGTTGCTTATGATGTTGTTCAGATTATTTATAATGATGTTCATGATTCAGCTAACACTCTTGGACAAGTAGCTTCTCCAGAAAAAGTTATTGTTGCTGTAGATAATACAGACGCTATTGCTTTGGCGGGTTCATTCTAAGCATAGGGATGTTAACATTTAATGAGGGAGGTCTTAAATCTCCTTCATTATATTTTTGTAACTTAAAGGGTTCGTTAATATTGAATTTTCAATAAACGGACCCTTTTTACTAAAAAACACCCAATGGTAACAGGAAGCGTAGAATATTATGAATGTATACTTAAGAATCTGGCAGAAAAGATTCTAAGGGATTGTGCAGATAAATGTGATGTAAACAAAGAGATATATCAGTTGTTTAGAAATCTTGAAGCACTCTTAGTAGTGCTTTATTACTATGATCCAACTAAGTCTGAATGCTTGTATAAAAATGATGAAATTATTGTTCTAAGAGATGGTATAGATAGATTAATTAGAAATTATGCTATTTCTGGTAATTGTGAAAATTGTAAATGTTCATGAGTGCTATAAGAATAAATAGTATATGCTGTGACAGTTTAGTTCCTGGTTCTACAAATGTAGGATTTTATATATTTCTTAATTCTACTGTATATGTAGCTCCTATTAATGTGGACTCTTTAGTTCTACATAATGAAACAACAGGGGAATCTTATACAAGTTTAGGTGCAGATCCTACTCTTTCTATAACCAATGAAGGACTTTTTGGAAGTTATTATAGATTAAAAGTAATATTACTAGAAATAGAAAATACTTTACCTGAAGGAAGATATTGTTTTGATATGACAATAGATTATGTAAACGATCTTGGAGTACCAGTAAATAATTCTAGAATATTCTTTTGTAAAGTATCTTTATGTGCGTCGGAGGCACAATTACAAACAGATCTACCTGATATTATATTAACTCAAAAATGTCCTCCTGAAGATTGTCAGGATTTAAAAGACAAGTTTTGGGAAGCATATACTTTATATAGAGCTATGAAAGTAGCAGATTCTTGTGATCTGGATATTGCATGGGATAATAGTTTTTTAAAATTAAAAGGATTGTTAGCAATTCTTAAAAAAGAAGCATGTTTAAATTGTTAAGTTATGGCCTTTTGTGAGTGTTGTACTTGTGAAGATGTAATTGAATTCGGGATAGTCGATAATGATCCTCCATGTAGATTTTTCTCTGTGGGGCTTAATTTTGTAAATGCTGGATATGTAGGAAATGCATGTTTAGATACTAAACAAGAACAATTAAATGTAATCGGTGCTGCTTTTTGGTTATATGCTTTGAATGTAGGAGTAGATGATTGGAGAATGGATCAGATGATGGCCACCCCTGCTCCCAAATATACTTCTACTTTAGAGAATACTTTTGTTGATAGTTGGTGTTATATGATAATAGCTACAGAAGATGATGCAACTTTTCCATGCGAAACGTATCATAAATTACAAGAGTATTTTAAAGATTGTTGTAAGGTAGGAGAAATAGGAACCTGTCATGCTCCTACGTGGATAGGATCTATTTATGTACTTAAGGAATTTACTACAGATGCTGCAGATACACATGCATGGGTTAGAGGACCTGGAAATCCAGGAGCAACTTTAGCTCCATCTTTAGCGGCTCCTAATGAGTGGTATTCTTGTGGAAGTTCTGATTGCAATGCTTGTTGGGATGATGAGACTTATTCTTACTGGTTTATAAATGATGATACTTTTCCACAAACAGGAAATCAATATACATATTGGACTGATACGGGAGTCTATTTATTAAATGATAGAGTAATTTTTGATGAGTCTGTATGGAGGGTAGCAGTTGCTACACCTATAGGATGGGCAAACAGACCAGGAGCAAATCCAGGAGATTGGGTAAAATTAAGTTAAAAATGGATAAAGAAGACAGAGCAGAAATAGCAACAATTAAAAATGATATCGAATGGATGAAGAACGATATGCAGAAATGTGAGAATCATCTGGCAGATATAAAAGCTGTGTTAATAGATCCAGAGAAAGGACTTGCTATGAAAGTAAATAAAAATACAGAGTTCAGAAAGTCAGCAAGTAAAGCACTCTGGGGAGTGTATGGAATTATATTGGCAGTATTAGCTAAATTATTTTGGCCTAGTGGAAACTAATAGGATGATAGAAAAGGAGGAATTAACAGACCAAGAGATATTGGCCATTTCTATGGATAATACGTATAAGCTAATATTGAATGAATATAGTTATGAAGAAATGGATGGGGGAGGTGGATATTGGTTATTAAAAAATGCAAAGAGCATAAGTGCATTAAAAAGCGTAATTTCGTATTACGAGGAAGTAGAGAACTTTGAACGATGTGCTGAACTTTTTGAGGTATAAAATAAGCGTCAAAAACAGGAAGATTATGGCAAAAAAAAATTGGATACAAGGAGTAACTGCTTCTATAAAGAGAAGAGGAACTAAAGGAGTTTGCACAGGTAGTAAATTTGGAAGTAAATCATGCCCTAAAGGTTCTAGAAGATATAATCTGGCTAAGACTTTTAGGAAGATGAATAAATGAAAATAATTATTAACTAAAATAACTATTATGTTTTTAAAAGATTTATTTGTAAAAGCGATACCAGATATAGCAAAAGCTACAGCTACTATATTTAAAGAGCAGAATGGTAAAGTATCTTCTAAAAGAGTATTTAGTGTACTTGGTGGAGGATCATTAATTACTATGGGGCTTGGAATTATAGATAAAGGAATAGAATCTGGCAATGATAAAGTTCTATATGTAGGACTAGGACTTGTAGCACTAGGAGTTGCTGCAGGGTATTTAGCTGCATTTAATATAAAAGAAATATCTAAGGATAAGTGAATGGGAATTAATTTCAATAAAAAGCAACAGCAATATTCTAATCCTTTTAGAAAGGGTCCTGTTATTGATGAGGTAAGACATCTAAAAGCTCAGATAAAATCTTTAGAATGTTTTGCGGGCTATTGTACTGGAGATCCTTTATGTGCACCAGGAGGAGTAGTATTTACAGATATAGATGGAAATCTTGATAATAATTGTACAGAGTTCTTTTGGGATAATACTGCTTTTAGATTAGGAATAGGAACGAATGCTCCTCTTGCTAATATTCATGTATGGACTGATTCTAGTGACGCTGAAATAAAAATTAGATCTATAAGTGATGATTCTATAATAAATATTTTCTCTGATACTCTAAAGGATTCATATATATATTATGAACATTTTGGTGGAAATACATGGAAAGTAGGTTCTTATGCTACTAATGATGAATTTGTATGGGCAAATGGATTTGACTTTAATACGTCACGAAGATTATCTCTTACAAGAGAATCAGGAATAGCAAATGCTTCAACCTTAAGATTTTGGGAAGGAGGAGCTAGTACGAACTTTATTGGATTAAAAGCTCCTAATTCTTTAGCAGGTAGTACTGTATATACATTTCCTTCGGTATATCCCGCAGGAGTGGGAGATGTATTATCTTCTGACTTAGCAGGAAACTTAAGTTGGGTTAGTGCTGGCGGAAGTCCTTGGACATTGGATGGTAGTGATAACTTGTTTACATCTAATAGTGCTTATGCAGGAGCTGCAGGTAGCGATAATATAATAGGAGGAAGAAATACTGGAAATGTAGGAATGTCAGGAGTACAAAATTTAACTCTTGGCCAAATTAATCTAAATGCATTAACTACAGGAAATGGGAATATAGCCCTGGGAGCTGATATTTTTAATACTTTAGCAGATGGGATAGGAAATACAGCTATAGGATCATTATGTGCTCCTCTACTTACTTCGGGAAGTAGAAATATATTAATAGGTCCCAGACCAGGACAAAGACTTCCCCAAACAGGAGACGAAAATATATTAATAGGTAAAGAAGTAGCTACACTTGCTGATTTAACTGCGGGATTTTTAAATCCTGGAGGAGGTGAGCAAAATATACTAATAGGTACAAATGTTTTAGAATCAGCAAGAGATATAGGATATCCTGCTGCAGCAAGTGTTGCCCAAATAGATTTTGATAGAATTATAGGTATAGGAGTGGAAGCAGGAAGTTATATAAATTCTTATAATAGCCAACATAGTATATTTTTTGGAAATTATTCTTCCCCTATAATGTCTGACATTTCAGCTCCTCATATAGGAGTAGGAAATATAAGATCTATATTTTCTTTAACATCAGGAACTAGGAATATGACAGCAGGAGGAGCTACTGATGGAGCAGGACAGATAGTACTATATGGACATGAATCAGACTTTCCTACATCAGGAAGAACAGGGAAAATGTTAATGGTAGGAGGAGGAAATACTGGAGATTATAATTCTACAGGAAATACATATCATG
>Ga0098044_1001017_pt1 | contig 14730 bp, 8 predicted proteins | sample 10_taG_FD_75053 | JGI IMG/M metagenome (GOLD analysis project Ga0098044, IMG submission 75053) | Marine viral communities from the Subarctic Pacific Ocean - 10_ETSP_OMZ_AT15264 metaG | ecosystem: Environmental > Aquatic > Marine > Oceanic | place: Pacific Ocean | collected 2015-01-16 | reverse complement strand
TACAATGGGCTGAAATGTTAGAACCAATTTTGGGGTGTATAGCATGGCTTATGACTATAGGTTTTGCAATGTATAAATTCAAAAAAACAAGGAGCAAATAGTGGAAAATGTAATAATGGCAGGATTCTTTTCAGATTACTTTAGCTGGACTAATCTATTCTATTTGTTAGGACTAATACTTGCTGGTGTAGCCACAATGATGGCTAGTAAGTACAAGGCAATGATGAAAGAGATTGGTGATGTGTCTAAAGTATTAGAAGAAGCTTATGCTGATGGGAAGCTGACTAATAAAGAAAAGAAGAAGATTATGAAAGAGGTTCTGGATGTACTCAAATCAGTTATTAACCTAAAATGGAAGATTTTTTAATTGATACAGAATCTTAAAAACTCACATGCCAAAGAGGATGTCTTTGAGGCTTTTAATGTACAAGGGAGAAAGAACTTTGAAGAAAAGCCTAATATCTGTCCATTGTGTGGACATGGTGAGATAGGAGCTGTAGAGCTTCTTGGGGTAAAGCCCGGACCTTTCTTTTGGGAATGTGATAGATGTTCATCTCGATTTTTAAGGTATTCATTCAGGGAGACTCAGAAGTTCTTAACTGATGCTGAGTGCTTGTGGTATGACTTGGAAGACCTTGATACTATATGGATGGACCCACCTAACTAATGGCTAAAGAACTCTTAGAAATAAAGCAATTTCAAACAGGGACAATTACGACTCCGTCTGAGACTGATATTCCTTTGGATGCAGCATCTTATAGTTTGAATATAGACCCTATATCAGAGAATGGGAGGCTTGAGGGTGTACCAGATGATATGGTTTTGGATACAGACAAAACTTTTAAGGATAGCTCTTCTAGTATAGAAGATTTTACATTTAAGAAAGCTGCTATTATTAATGATTCTGGTGTGGATAACCTTATTGCTTATAATCATGATGCAAATACATTCCATAAGATTCAAGGGTTTGTAGATGGAGCAACTGCAAATACTAATAGAGATGCTCCAGTTGGGGATGCTATTGTAAGCTCTGCAGATGAAGTTACTATGCAAAAGAATAATAAAGAGGTTCATATTGGTACTGGATATGGAGCAACCGATAAGCCTAAGTGGTGCGGAATGGTATCACATAGTCAATTTGGGACAGCAGCAAGTGGTTTACAACTTGAGGATGCTGAACTTATAGAACCCGGGAATTTTCCTGATTTCTATAAAATAGTGGTTAATGCGGATAATACATATATTTATGGAATTGAGTGGGAAGGTCAGAATGTGTTTAAGTTTGATGTAGTCAATTCTAGAATGGTAAAAAAGTCTTCAAAAATATTTAACAAATTGCAGGGACTTTGCTTGGCAAGTGATGGCCATTTATGGACTATTGATATTGAAGCGGATGATAGTATCCATCTTATAAAAATAGACAATGAGGACTTACTTGATATAGTTGATGTTGCAGTAACAGGACCTGCATATGCAACAATATCTGATATTATTGAGATTGGAAGTTATATATGGTTTTCTAATTCTGGTGCTACAACTACTAAGGATTTTCTATGGAATATGACTGTTGCTACTTTTGTAGCAGGTGCTGGAACTACAGCATTGACTAATAGGTCTACTTTTATGGGAACATCTGGAGTATCAGATGCTATTGGAGACTGGACAGATAATGATGTTACTCCTGATGAAGAAACTGTTGGCTTTTTATTGCCAAAAGTTGCATTAGTAAAGGTAAATAATAATGATAAATGTGGATTTGCAAGTAAGGTTTATAGCACGAGTGGAGGTGTGGATTCTAAATCTCATTATACTTCTGGTTTGCCTGCTGCAGATAATCAGGTTGAATGCAGATATATCCTTCAGATGGTAAGATATGATATAACAAGTGGTGATAAAATTGATGGAACAAATAACAAGTTATTAAGAATTGGTTTAGCTGATGTAGATTATGATGAACTATTTAATGTAGGTGTGGGAGAGGATTTTACGGTTTCCTATAAACCTTCAGGGACTACTACTGATATTTTTAAGTATGCAAAACCTGAGTTTAGCCATACTAATGCAACGGTTATGACTAGTGGTGGTGTTGTAGAGAGTGCTTTGGATGTTAGCAATGCTTCGGTAATATCAGTAAGTGACAGTGGTACTCAATACCATGCCTTTCAAGGGAGTGGTTATGGGCGGTGGGTTTATGGAGCAGCAACTGCTCTTGTACCTAAGCTTGAACCTGATGTGGATATTGCATTTAGTGACCAAGCTGGAGCTTTTTCTGCTACTCATTCTCATAAATTTTGGTATAAAGTATCATACCTTTATGATGGTTATCAGGAATCTCCATTGAGTGTGAATTATTTAGCTGCTTCAGGGGGGACAAATTATCCCGATGGTGCGGATAGAGTTATAAAATTAACTATAAGTATTAGGAATTTAGCTAGTATAAGTAATCGAGTTTCTCATATAAATGTATACAGGTCGTCTTCATCTGTAGTAGCCGATACAGAACCTCTTGGATTTTATAGGTTAGTTGGGAGTTATAAGCTAAATGATTCTTGGACTGATAATGCTGATGGGGGCGGTGGTAATCCAGCATGGTCTAATTATAGGAAGAAGGAAATTATTGATAATGGTAATTCAGGGGCTTCTTATGAGGCTTTGAATGGTATATCTGAAACACTTAAGAATACTCTTCCTAATTATGCACTCTCAACTCAGTTGAATAATATTCATTTTATAGCTAAATGTTATCATCCAGACTTAGATGATGCATCAGCTTATCTTTTTAAGTCACAGCCCTATAATTTTGACCAGTTTGATTGGTCATTGGATTTGCTTAGACTCCCAACAATCCCTACTGCATTAGCTTCTTTTCAGGGAAGAGTATATGCTTTTGATGAGAATAACACTTATAGAATAGAGCCTAATAATCTTTTTATAGAGGATACATTTGAAGGGATAGGATGTCATGGGCCAGATGCAGTTATAGTAACCGAATATGGAATGTTCTTTGCTGATAAGAGAAATATTTATATGCACAATGGAACATCTCCAGTACCAATAGGAACTTCTATAGTAAGAAATGTATCTGGAACTTCTACTGGATGGCATGCTAATAAAATAGGAAGTGATACAAGACTTATATTTGATGCTGAAAGAAGTTCTGTATTAGTTTCTTTTAGTACGCAAAATGATTATACCCCTTATTACTTTTGGTCATATAATGTAACATTTAGAAGATGGGATTTAATTCATGTAGATACGAGCTATGCAGTAGAGGGTCATTTTACTGGAAGAGATGGGAGTATTTATTTGAGTAAATTTGATAAACTTTATTATTTTATGGGGAGCACATCTAAGAGAGCTTGGAATTGGACAAGTAAACAAATTACAGCTGGACAAGATACTCAAGTAAAGAAATTTAAGAAATTTAGAATTACTGGTTCACCTAGTGGCACATTGGGTAATACTTCAACAGGAGTATCCTGTTCAATAGATGGAAGTGCAGTTACAGAAACAGGGACTACTAGTGAGTGGAAAGTGGATTCTCAGAATGGAAATTATTGTCAAGTCGCATTAAATGGCCAGACTAGCGATGTTGATGCTATAGGGATTATATTTAGAAGGAAACCAGTAAAATAATGGCAATATCAAGGAAAAGAGCTCCATTCGTTTCTGATGCACAAATTAATAGAGCTATTCAAGGGATTTATGAAGCTATAAATGAGCTTATAAATGCTGTCAATCAAGGGAATACATCTGTTCAGAAGCCACCCTCTAAAGGTAAAGCTGGGGATATGCGAATTGTAAAAGATTCTGCAGGAACTTATTTCCTTGAAGCAAAGACAGATGAAGGATGGATTCAGAGCGATTCTTCTGCATCAGGATTTTCATTCAGGGATAAGGAGTAATATGGTTTTGATATTAATGAAAGATTTAGTAAATTTACTTAGATTTAGAGGATTCACTAATGTTATATAGGAATAGTTAAATGCCCGGCATAATGGATATGATAAGGGGGATAGGACAATCATCTGGCGAGAAATGGGGTGAGATAGACCCAACACAAGTTAGGTCTGGATTGCTTCAGGGGATGAACCCGACTATTTCTGGTCTTACAACTCTTGGGAGCCAATACGGAGCTCAGGCTGGTCAGCAGTTTGGTATGCAGGGACAACTGTTTGGACAGGGAATGGGTCTTATGCAAGGAGATAGCCCTATTCTTCAAGCAATGAGACAGCAACAGTCTGGAGCTTTAGGGGATATCGGGGCTCAACAAAATTTACAACAACAAAGAACTTTATCTGCTCGTGGTATGGGTGGTGGAGGTCTTAGGAATGCCTTAGCTGCTGGAACTGAGAGCAGACTTGGTGAACAAGCATCGCAAGGCTTACTTGGTATACAGAAATATGGTTTAGAAGCTGGCGGGCAAATGGCTCAACTTGGACAAGGATATGGACAGATTGGTATGCAAGGTTTACAGGGACAGGGTAATGCATTGGGTTCACTCGGGGCTATCCAGTCTCAGGCTAATCAGGGAGGTATTGCTCAGATGCAAACTAATGCTGCTAATAAGGCAAGCTATTTACAGGCAAAAACTGCTCGTAAAAGAGCTGCAAAGCGAAGAAGAGGTGGCTTATTAGGTGGTGTAGTAGGTGGAATAGCTGGCTCATTAATACCGGGAGTAGGTCCCGCATTAGGTTATAGTTTAGGAAGCTCTATAGGAGCAGGTTAAAAGGAGAAGTAAAATGGCAAAAGATAGTTGGTATTTAGGAAAGAATTTAGGAGTCCCTGCTGGTACTTGGAAAAGTATGGGAAAGAAGCTTGGTATAGGCTTAACAGAGGGAGACTTAGCTTATAAACAGGGCCTTCGTGAGCAAAGAATGATGGATAGGGGTACAATTAATACTCCACAGGAACAGTATGAAGCTGGAAGTCGTTCTGCTCATGAAGGAGTAAGGAGTGCTACTGCAATGGGCGGTTTAGACTATAGGTCTAGAGGAGAAGGTGGCGGTTTTAGAGGTGAAGCCCGGAATATGGTTGCTTTAAATAAGCCTGCATCAGAATGGACAAGTGGTGAAGTATCTGATATGCAAGAGATGTTAAAAACTGCTGGATATACTGATTATGAAGGGAAGCCATTGAAGGCTGATGGACAACTTGGTGCTAGAACAGAGTCTGCTTTAAGAAAGTATCAGGAAGATATGGGGAGAGGAGAGATGGTGGATGCTCCTTGGTATAAACCTTGGGCAGGTCCTAGCTGGGAAGAAGGCCCTCAGACAGGTCCTCGTATGGAATCTGGAATGTTTGGCGATAGTAGAGAATAATGGCTTTTTATAACCCACCCGGAGCTCCTCAGCAGGGAGGAATGACTGTAGACTCTAGCAGGTATATGAATGCACCCGCTGCTCCAGTAGTGAATCCATTTGATAAAGCTTATGAATTAAAGAAGCAAGCTATGGATATGAAGCGGATGGAGAGGAAAGAGAAATCAGATATCTCTCAAGAAGTTGCTAGTAATATGCAAAACGATATCTTTTCATTGGGAGATGATGCAAGTAAGTTTAATCCGGATGCTATACTCCAAGGAGGAAAGTTTAATGAGGCTGAATTACAGAAGCGTCGGTTCACATCTAAGTTAAAGTCTGCTGCTTGGGGAAGGTACCAGAGTAATGCTAAAAAAGCTGGTGGGATAGCTGATAGACAGACTTTTGAGACAGCTTGGGGACAAGGTAAGCTAAAAGAGGATGATAAAATCCTTAATGAAATGTGGATGGATGTTCAGTCTAACAAGATGAGTGATAATGAGTTTGGACTTGCTACGAGAAATGAAACTTTTAGAAATATGTGGAAGGATGTTAATACTGCTAGAAAAGAGCAATTTCAAAAAGAACTAGAGGCTGCTGATATGAAAAGGTATACTCCCGGCTTTGAGACTAGTGGATTTTTTGGAGAAAAGCTTTGGGGCACTGGTCCTACAGAAAATACAGTAAAGGACATAGCTACTTCTCCCGGTGCTGTTGGAACAACAGTTGGTTTAGCTGGGTTGGGTACATTAGCAAGCCCTACAGCAAGAGAGTATGTAGGAGGAAAGATAAGTAGGGGCTATTCAGCTATGGGGTATGGTTCGGGCTCACGACAGGCTATTCAAACTAACTTAGATGAATTACTAGCTAAGGGAAAAGAGTTAGGCAGAACAAAGGCAACTAAAAAATATGGTGCAACTCCTGAGTCAACATATAAGGATTATTTAGAGTCAGATGAGTATAAATTGCGACGTAAAGTGCTAAAGGATAAGGAAAAAGCTCGTACAATAAATGCTAAAGAAAAAGCAGATTTAGAAAAAATAGATAAGAAAGTAGGAGAATTAGAGAAAGAAGTTAGTGATAGAAAAACAGCTCGTGCAAAAAATAATAAAAAAATTAAAGCTGCTAAAGCTAAATTAGCAAAAGTTCCTTCTATAAGACTTGAAAAGCTTGTTAAGGATAATCCAAGAAAGTTAAGGTTTGGTAGGAGAGCTTTACCATTTATGCTTGGTGCACATGCTGGAGCTGGTCTGGGGGGTGGAGCAGCACGAGCTATGGGATTTGGTGAAACAGGTCAACAGATTGGTGAAGTAGCTGGAGGTGTTGGTGGAGCTATGAGTGTTGGTCGTGTAGTAAAGAAGCTTGCAAGTCCAAAAACTTTAAAAGCTATAGCTCCAATTGTTAAAAAGTTTGCTCCTAAGCTAGCAGCAAAAATGCTTATAAGTGGAGGCTTAACTGCTTCTGGGATAGGGACTGCTGTAGGTGTAGCTGGATTAGCATGGACTGCTTATGATGTATTTCAATTGGCTAAAGAAGTTCCTGAGTTAATGGCTGCTTTGACAAAATAGTTTTGTGTGCCTTTACCACAACAATTTAATCCATATATCCCACAAGAAGAGCTAGCCAAAGCGTTAGCTCAGTATAAACAAACCCCACATCAGTTCTCTGAGGAGGACGTAAAAGCTCTTAAAGACCATGCTGGGTATTACAATGTACCCTTTGCAGAGAATGAAGAGAGCAATCAGGGTCGAATCGGGGGTTTAATATCTCAAATAGGTAAAGGCTTTACTGAGGGCTTTACAACCTTTGATGTCTTCAAGGGTAAACCAAGGGATGAATACGAAGCTATAGCTCGTAATATAGGTCATCTTGCTGGTTTTGTAGGATTTATACCATCAGCTCCATTTAAATTATTAGGTCTCAAACCTCTTGCTGAGGCAGCAAAGTATCTTAAGGGGAGGTCTGCTCCAATGCTTGTTGCTAACTATGCTGAGAAACAGGCAGGCAAGATAGTTGGTCCCGCACTAAAGAATGCTGCTACTGCCCGGGCTGGTGCTACTGGAACAGCAGCACGATTCTTACAAGATTCCCCCGTTATAAAAGATATTATTAGTGGTGGTTTTCACCTTGGTGTAGCCAGCAGTGTATCCTCTTGGCAGGGTGGAGTAGATGAAATGATGAAATCATTCATTGGTGGTGCTCAGACTGGTGGTGTTTTTAGGTTTATTGGGAATACAATTAAGACTGATAGTGATACTGCTAATAAGATATTGAGAGGCTTATCAGCGAGTATGTATCAGGGTATGCATGCAACCATGGCTGGGGCTACTACTCCTGAGCAGATTTATGAGTATCTATTGGGTGCTTACTTTGGATGGAAAGAGATGCCATACCATAGAAGAGCTGGGGGTAAACATCTTCAAAAGATGGTTGAGGAAAGGAAAACTGACCCCGAACTTGTAAAGGGTTGGGAAGACTTAGACCAAAAGACTCAAAAGTTTGCCAAGGAACAGACTACTAAAACCTATGGTACTTCTGAGGAAAATCTTGCTATAGGATATAAGGTAGCTCAGGAACAGGGCATTGATGTTGAAAAGCAACAGGAATATGCTGAGAGATATGCAAGAGAGGTTGGTGATAGGGTGAGGACTACTCAAGGCCCTGCTAGCCCAGAAGATGTAAGTCCTTTAGCTAGTGAAGTTAACAAGCAGAGAAGAAGAGAGAGCGAGGAGAATACATCTAATACAACTGAGCAAGACAATCTTGATGTAGGCTCTGAGCTTGTAGAGGTACCTGACTTTACTTATCGTACAGAGAATTTTGTTAGGCGTTCTTTACAAACTGCTTGGGATTCTGAGAAAATAGAAAACCAGTCTCGAAAGATAGCCGAGGTTAGTGGTGACCTTGAAGAGCAGTGGAAGGATATGATATCTCAGGCTTTTATTGATAACCAAAATCCTTCTGATAGAATGGTTAATTATATTAACCAAAAGTATGGTATAACGCTTGGTGAAGAGCAAAGAGCATTCTGGAGGAGTTTAGGAAATACAAAGTTAAAGACTAAAAAAGTTCCATTATTAACTTGGGATAATGGTAGTATAAAGAGAGTTGAGGATGTACCCGAAGGAGAAGGAGCTGTACCATCTAATCTTGCAGGGAATAAGAAGTTATTATACGAAGAGCCTAAGATTATAGACAGAGTTTACCAAGAGCTTACTCAAGACCCTCAAGCTCAAGCTTATTCTGTACTTGACCATGCTGTATTCAAGACTAATCAAGGACAAAAGGAATATAATCTTAACGATGTAAAGAAGCATTTTGTTAGGGAGCTAAAGAAAGACCCTCTGAATAGGGAGCTTGCAGAGAGTGGAAGCTGGGAAGATAAGGCTAGTTTCTGGCAAAAAGTAGATGAAGCTGAGGCAAAATTCCATGCTGATAATATGTTGAGTATGCATGCAAGGGGTGAGTATTACTTTGGGGGAAAAGGTGATGCTGCCAGACAATATTTTGTAAAGTATCATCCTAATAGTGGAAACTCTAAGGAGGCAGTAGATAAAAACCTTAATGTACTAAAGAGTATTTTTAAAGAGCATGGTATTGATTGGGATGAGCATTATTCAGATAGTAGAGATAGTTTTGCAAAAGAATTTGGTGGCAGGCTTACAGTGTCTGCAAAAGAATATATGGAATTGGGGAAGGAAAAAGTAGATACAGGCTTAGCACGGGGACGACAATTTCAAGAAATATATGACAGGGCTTTTGTCTCCAATATAATGTACGAAGCTAGTATGAATGGATTCCAAATTAATAGGGCTGGCTTAAAAAAGGTTCTTGATGTTGGCTTTATAAATGATGCTAAGAACTTTAATAAGCGTGCACAAATTTGGTTTACTACTGGTATATCTTCTAATCCAGAATATGTTAGAGGATATTTAGCTACTAAAAATAAAGGTAAAATGGCTCTGGATGCTGAGGATAATTATAATATTAAGTTGGTAGAGGATTTTGATGAAAAGCTTTATTCGGATGGTGCTATTGTAGGGCATCCTGATGTTATAGATGCAATGAATATAGATTATGGATTGCCATCCGAAGGTGGTTCTGTAAAGTCTTTTATTGTATCTCCGAATACAAAGTATGGTGCTATACTTGGAAAGTATATGATTCATTCTGCTCCTGATAATCTAAGATTATGGATGGAGAATAATAATGTTCATATGATAGTGCCAAGGTCAGCGGCTAAACAGATTGGTTTAAGAGGGCAGCTTCGTACTGATGCTAAAGGGGGTCATTATAGAACTCTTGGTAAGATGGCATGGAAGAAGGGTGGCATTACCATGGAAGGGACAAAGACTGAAAACCAAACTTATAAAGTTAATGCCTATGACTTTAAGGGTGTCTTTTCTGAGAAGAATGATAGTCATACCATGAACGATGTTTCTCTTCCAAAACAGATGCAGTCTAATCTTACTCCATATACTTTTAGTGCGATGCAAGTTCCTGAAGGTCCCCAGAGGGATAAAATAATAGCTCAGAATCGTGAAGCTATTGATGATATGTATGACAATCTTTCTTCTCGGAGTTTTGAGGGTGATGCTGAGTTAAATAGAAAAGCTGACCTATTAGCGGCTAATCCTGAGAAGAATGCTTATCTCCTTATGGAACTTACAAAGAATTTTGAGGATATTGGTATTCCTACGCTTATAAAAGCTATGAAAGAGCCGGGTAATGAGAAATTTGCTAATATGGCTTATAATAAAATGCAAAGGTCTAATGATGAGTTCGTTAAAACTTTAGTAGAAGAAGGTGAGATGAACTATGATGAGGCTGACCTATTCAGGAATGAAGTGGCTGAACAGTTAAAACTCCATGAAAAGCTAATGCAACATAGCCCTGATAGTCTAGCTGGTATCTTTCACAAGTTTGGTAGAGATTATAGGATGAACAGCACGAGAAATTATGTTGTTAAGCGTCTTACAAGGCCTAAGGTTGGCAATAGTTTCTCTTCAAGGATGCGTCCTTACGATATTGAATTACAAAATAGAACTGACCCAGAGGGGCCAACTGCTAGTTTAAAAGGTGGTTTAGACCCAGTTATGAGAGATAAGGCTGCTGTAAATGTAGCAGACTTAATGTTTAAAAGATGGACAAAAGCTAAAAAAACAGATACTGCTGTGTTCAGTGAAATGGATGTTCCTGTTAGAGGTAATGTAAATGGAGCTGTTCATCTCGATAGTATAATTAGTGCTGGGGGTATTGTCGGGAAAAAAGGCGAAAAAGGTGCTTATAAGGTTGAGAAAATAATAGGTGATAAGTATAAAATATCTGAGACTACTGAACCAGATGTTAGTACTGGAGAGAATCTATTCTTTCTTGATGATAGTTTTAAGGAATTTGAGATTTATTCTACAGCATGGGAGGGTAAAGCAAAGAAACTCGGTGAAGTTTGGGATACATATCAAAAGGGTGGATATGGAGAAAATCAAGCTAAAGTAAAGGAAGTTTTAAGGACTGCTCTTACCCGTGTACCAATGGATAGCATGAGTGGTTCTCATATACTTGACTTTGGAGGCTTTACTGGAGTAAGAGGATATGGAGTCTTGCTACATCCTAAAACAATGGATGCTCTTGGTGGTGCTGACCTTGATGGGGATAAAGCATTTGGGTTCTTTGGTTCTGAGAGGTATGGATTTAAAAAAGCTTGGAAAGATTTATACCATGCTCAGAAGAATGAGGGTGAGGGGATAACATCTGATAAGCTAAAGGATAAGTACAGAGAAAACTTTGTAACAGGAATGGATGCTACTGTAGAAGAGTTTTCTAATCCATTCCATCAATACTCTCCTCATACAAGGAAACGGATATCCGAAGCTGCTTATACAGGAAGAATGAGTCTTGGTCCAACAGTTGTAAATCGTGCTACTCTTAATGCTGCATGGTCTGCTATTAGAGGGACTAAGGAAGGTTTCTTTGATTATGATACTTCTATGCAGGGCTTAACTACTGTTGATAAGAAAACTGGGAAAAAGGAATACCAAGCTGAGGGGGATATTAAGGTAAGGATGATTCCACTCATTGATGATGCTAATATGAAACTCTTTAGGGAAAAGGCAAGGGCTGCTATTGGCTTTGCATCTGACCCTATGGATGAGGGTGGCTTGAAAGGTAGAGCTACTTTCTTTGATGAACTTTAACAGCATCTTTTTAAATGGGAAGTTTATGACCCAAGGACTGGTGAGATTATAGAGGATTTAACTAGAAGTTATAATGACCCAAAATCTCCTAACTTCAATAAGAACAGGCGGATGGGCGTTGTCAAGATAATGTCTGATATAAATAGTAAGTTATATGGCAAGAATGTTATAGAAGGCAGGAGATGGTCTTTCTTTGAGGTTCAGGACGCTCTTGAAGGGGGAAGTAAGATTCATCCTGATGGCAGGAATAATATGCTTTCCAAGTTGGCTGAGTCTTTATATGAGGTAGATTATTCTGATGGGGTCTTTAATAGAGTAAACTTTAAAGAGCTTCATAGGATGTATGAAACTCATGAGAAAGGAGTTGATAAATTTAGATGGCTTAGGGATTTACTCGGAAGAAAGCATATGTTTGTACCCAAAGGAAAGTTTCCAGATTTTGTGAATAAATTTAATTTGCATACCTCTGAAGGAATGTATAATGCTACTGACCCAAAAAGAAATCATTCTAATTATGATAGAGTTCATAAAGAATTAACTGAAAAGTATGAGAGTGGTCCAAGAAAAGGTCAGTTTAAATGGGGAATAATGAATCGAAACCAGTATATGGTAAAGAACATAGAAGACCCTGCTTATAAAAGGTATGTCCTCAATTACATCAAGAAACAGGCTGAAGATTTCGTTGTCAATGATGTGTCTGACATAGCGAGTATGAATCTTTTAAAGAAGTATGGTGATGCTCTTGAAAATAGTCCTGTTTTAGAACGTATTGTGGCTGAAGTAGAGGATTTAAAAAGAAGAAGTTATCTTATGGCACGAAAGAAGTCTAATATGAGGAATATTGAGGACTTGTCTTTAAACCCTGATGAGAAAAAACTACTTCGCGATATACGGGGTGAGCTTTTATTAGATGAATTACCCGCTGACAAGCTCAGTTCTCAGGCTGAAATAGACCAGCGTATAACAAAGTTTAAACATGAAAAGAATCTCACTCCTCAGGAAAGAGAATTTATGGATGCTTTACTACTCTCGAGTGTTAACCGAGGGTATCATGACCTTATAACAGAAGCTCAGAAACTTATTGGAAGCCAACAAACATCTCCATTATTCAAGCAGGTCTATGATAGCATGGTTAAGAATAAGGATAATACTACTGTAGCACGAATAGGCTTTGCGAGTTCTGCTGTAGACCCAAGAGTGTTGGCTGATTATATGCAAGAATATAAAACCCTATGGAACAAGGCTTCTTCAATTACTCCTAAAGAAAAAGAAAGAGTTATGGGAGAAGTAGAAGTTGCTGGAGGAGATAGGATTATACTTGATGAACGGGGTAATAAAGTAGAAGGTTCTACCCTAGAAACTCCTGAACAGGATAAACTTACTCAGCAATATCTTGATGAGGCTAAACCATTCGAGGGTTTGCATGATGGAACTTTAGAAGGAGAGGCTCAGGATATTTACTATTCTATTAAAGGACATCTAGAGCATTATAATAATAAGATTGGAAAAGACTTGAATGCAGTAGTCCGAGATGTGGTTGGGAAAGATTTAAATAGCATGAATCTTGAAGACTGGAGAATTATGAATAGGTACTTTGAACAGATAAAGACTGGAACATGGTACCAAAGAATGTTTGATAAGGTTATGACGAAGTCTCCTGAGATTAAGAAAAGGTATTATCATATGTTTCCTGAAGCTATTAACAGGGATATGATGAGATATGAACTTGAACTAATGGAAGTTAGGAGACCCTATATTGACAAGGAAGGGAATGAAAAGATTGGCCCTGCTTTAAAGCCTACTGGTGTAGTGGATATGCTTCAGCGATATGTTTACTCTTCTCAAGAAAATGCTATTAATATTGGACAAGAAAAGAACAAGGAATTAAAAGAAGCTCTAAGACCTTATGTCGATAGTATCCCTGAGGGAAGGGCTCTTTACAGGATGGCTGTTAGAATAAGAGAAGCAAAGCATTTAGGGAATAAACAGTTTGATTATAAACAGTACCTCAGAGAAGAGTCTGAGAAGTTAAACTGGAACGAGCTAAAGGAAAAAGAATTTGGGGTACTTGTTGGGGATAAGAAGATTAAGATGACAGGTCGACAAGTCGTTGAGAATATAAATGATATTATTAATAAGCAGAATGCGACTGTTTACAAATGGATGGCTGGTGATAAAGAGAAGGTAGATTACTATCTGAATATGGATGATGGTACTCATGAGGGGCTAGTTAGAATGAAGAATGCTTTCTTAGGAGATTTAAAGAAGGCTGCCAGAGAAAATAAACCTATGGATATTGAGTTGGGTATAGATGGCTTGAATAGGATAGCTAAGAGAATACTCATCTCTCAAGTTCCTGCAGAAGGAAGGGCTGAAGCTCAGGCTGCTCTCAGGAAGAACTTACAAATTGATACTACTAAGGACTTGGGTGCTGAAGGTTATTTCCCTCATGTGAATTTTGACCGTGGCTCGGCAAGAAAGAGACTTCTTGAAAGTATTGAGAGGACTTTAGATGAAAAGGGTGTAGACCCTGCTGAAAGAGATAAGAAAGTTCAAGGGCTTATCCACCATTATAAACAAATGACTGGCGATTGGGTTACTAAGGATGAGATGGGAGATAGATGGGATGAGATAGGAGACCATTTAGCTGGCATAGCTGGTAAAAAAGAAGCTTCTAAGAATTATATCCAATGGTATAAGAGTAAAATGAGAGTTGGGAATCAGTATAAACGGAGTACAGAGCCTATTCCGGGATGGGATATAGACCCAGAAGCTTATGATTTTTATATGAAGAATGTTGTTGATACCTTTTATCGTATCACCTCTCAAATAGCATCTCGTTCATTAATCAATGACTGGTCTGCTGATTTTTACCATAGAGCTGGAAAAGATAAGGGACTGACTAATTCATGGAGAAACTTCCTTAGGCTCTATGTACAGGATAGCATGGGTTACCCCAGCCAGATACCAGAAAGTGTCCTTAATGACCCCAAAATGAAGCTTAAAGGGACACCCTATGCATGGATGGCTGATAGTAATGTGCTTGATAGGGTAAATAAGATAGCTACTAAGCTTGGAATAAGACAAAAAAGAGGCTTGCCCGAAGAGTTGAAAGGATTTGGATATAAAGATTTATCAGCTTGGACTAATCTTGAAGCTAAGTATCAGCTTGCTACTTTATTGGCACATCCAAAGAGTTCCATAGCTAACCTCTATGGGGGTACATCCATGACTGT
>Ga0098044_1001014_pt1 | contig 14744 bp, 14 predicted proteins | sample 10_taG_FD_75053 | JGI IMG/M metagenome (GOLD analysis project Ga0098044, IMG submission 75053) | Marine viral communities from the Subarctic Pacific Ocean - 10_ETSP_OMZ_AT15264 metaG | ecosystem: Environmental > Aquatic > Marine > Oceanic | place: Pacific Ocean | collected 2015-01-16 | reverse complement strand
GTGGATTCAAGGCTTTGAATACGAATACAAGAAATTATGGTTGTCTCGCCTCTTGAAATTACAACAGACCTATCCCGCAGTTTTTGAATCTCCTGTCATTGTTATTCCTGCCGCCCCTCAACACTCGGTTTACGATGAGGATGACATCTATGAATTCATATCGTCAAAGTTGGCTCAAATGGGTGAAGTAAATCTGAAGCGGGCATTGAAGTATTATTGGGTGGAGTGGAATATGGGCCGTTGGGCTTGGGAGCATAGAAATCATGCTTGGAAACAAATGTGCGGTGAAGATTATTTAGAAAATTTCGTGTTGCTAAAAGGGGTTCCTCAACTCTTCGGAGAAGAAAATAAGTGGTTTGAAGACATAAAAGAGGCAGGATATGGAGAAACCTCTATTACGGATATTCAGAGACAGGTGATTGAAGGGGGGCAAGATTATTGGGTGTGCGTTAATTCTGCATTAAATGATGCTGTTTATGAACATATTCACCCTCGCCGTGATATGGACGGACGCTACCCGTTTAGATTGAGCAGAATAGCAGCCGAAATACGAAAAAAATGGGAGGAAGCGACATCATGAGTTTAGGACTTCTCAATTGGTGGGGTTGGATTGACGACTCGGAATACTCATGGGTAAAAGGGTTCTTCGTGCCATTGAAAGAAATCGAAGCGTATAACGAAAGGATTAAAGATTTGGGTGGCAGCCATCAAGTGAATCATCCTTTTACCTATGCAAGAGAGTGGATTCGCAAATTTGGTTATGATTCAGGCGAAAGGGACAAATATCTTAGAACAAACAGATTATTTCTCTCATTAGATTATTTAGCCCCCAAAGGTGGAGTGATTGGTGAAGATTCAAAACTATTATCTGATTCAGATGCCGTGAACCCATCTTCTATCTACACGGCTGTTTTTGAAAGGTTAGGTGGGCGTGATGAAGATGAACAGAAAAAACTTTGGGGTTCCACATATCCTGTATTGGAATTGGCACTACAAAAATGGGATGCGCTGCACGAATCACCTGCTCTCATGTTGGTTGGCCCTGCGGAGGACTATGAAGTAAATTGGCGAGCGTGGCTTCCTATTACAAGAATGACAGAAGACGAATTCAAAGCGGCATTCTACTTTTGGGAAAAGGAAGATTGGTGGATTTGCGTTGATGAAGGCATAAACAATGCTGTAAAAGAATGGTTAGAGGAATTGTATGGAAAGAGTGCAGGGTCCATCATGGCTGACTTTGAAGAAATGCAAGTCTTAGGAGGGTGTGATTAGAGATGAAATTAGGACTCTTGAATTGGGTTAGAGATTTAGTGGGGAAGCCGCTCCAAGTAGTGGGTGCTGAATTCGTAGTGGACTACGAAACTGACCCCTCAGGTAGATGGTATGATGAAAATGAATCTCCTCATTGGCTGCTTGAAGTGAATGTGGCTTCCAATGATGAAATTACTCCCATAGAAAGTATGACTATGACAGAGATGAAAGAGGAAATCAAGAGGTTTCCTCATGCTTCTAAACATCTCGGCTCGCTGAGTGTGAATAAAGAAAAACTCACAAAAATATTCAGAAAATTTAGAGAAAATCCCATTGTGTTTGAAGCAGGTGACTTGGAATATTATGAACAAGGTTGGCCTGAATTAAATCTGACCGAAGGAGGTTTCATTATAGTCATTCAAAGTAAGAAATTTGGGGATTTGTATTCTGAAAACTTGTGGAATTTTCGTTTGCCATCTATTTTAGAGAATGCTAAAGGGGGTATGGTGCATAAAGATACTGATGATGATAATATGTATGTAGTAGACCGAGATTTGAAATATCAGATATTGGCTGACTTGGCTACTACTCGACAAGTAGATTTTGAATATGGGCGAAGTGTCGCTGAAGAAACTCGACAATTCATTGACATTCTTCCTATGAAAACAAAAAAGGAAATATATGCTCTAATTAACCAAAACGGAGTGGTAAATATGTCGGATTTGCATGGACTGTTTGATGAGATGATTGATACAGTTATGAGCCTTCCCGATGAGCCACTTGCAGGTTTAGAGTATTGGAGGGAAGTCAAGCAGGATTTTTCCGACACACCACTTCCCGATATGGAATGGGTTTGCCCCCCCACCGAAGGGTTTGACCCTCAAGACAAAACAGGAGAATTCGTGGTGATTGATGGCGTTCAGCAAGCAACACCCCTTCATTTTACCAACCAAATTAAGCGCATCCCGATGATTAACAAACCCAATGAGCGTAAAATTATGCAAATGGCTTTGAACATCGCACAAGCGGTTCGTAAGGGACAATTGAATAAGAATGAAATGATGTTCCACGATGTAGTCGTGAACATTTAGATACTTCTTCCGATAATGAAGATGTATGCCCCACCAAAAAGGAGGGAACCAACCATGACCCCTGCGAGGAAAGGTAGTGTTTATACGGTTTGTGGCGGAAAAAAAGGGTATGAACAGTCGTTTGATGCCCTTGATATTGATGTGTTTCGTCTTGATGGCGGGATGTATTGGAGATGAGCCTGTCCGAAATCAAGTAGAAATAAATTATGAAATCGAGTCTGAATCTCGTATTTATGAACATAATTTTAGTGCAGTAATGGGGTCCGAAATGATGATGATGGATGAGTGGGATTTGAATAATACTTCAAGAGTGGTATCAAGCCTTTATGTGGGTTATCAACAATCCCCTATGTCGGAAGGATGGGTTAATGTGACCTTGTTTGCTAATGATACACTCCTATTCTCAGAGAATCATACGGATATGGGCTCTTATGAGTATGAGAATTTGACTCAAGAACCTCTTTTCCATAATTGGACCCTCATTATCTATGCAAACGGGTCCGATTATTCACCGATAGAAGATGGAATATTTCAAGACCGCTTTTACATCAATATGACTACTACATACACCAATCAGACCAATTAGGGGTATAGGGATGGCTTATCAGACCTATACGGGTGAAGGTGATGTGGGTGAAGCCCACCAATCGTTGATGCGAAAGGAGTCTGAGGAGAATGAAAGGAACAATCTTGGTTTCAATCCTGAAGAGTTGCTACTTTCGGAGGCAGAAATTCGACTCATAGAGCGAAAGGACGCTAAACCTGTAATCGAACAGTATGAGTATCTGAAATGTATGCCCGCCGTTTCTACGAAGCATTTTGGTATCTTTTTCCCAACTCCTCAAGGAGAACAATTGGGGGGTGTGTTGGTATATGGGCCTGATTATGCTAAAAATCTTGGACATTGGGATAAATACGGTTACACCGATAATATGCTCCTTTTATCGAGAGGGGTGTGCTTATGGTGGACTCCTCAGAACACAGCATCCTTTTTCATTAGTAGAGCCAATAAGTGGCTACGAGAAAATACAGATATTAGAGTGATTACGGCTACGGTGGATGCGATGGCGGGAGAAGTTGGGACGATTTATCAGTCATTGAATTGGAATTATGTAGGTTCAATGAGGCGGGCAAATCCAAATATCAAGGCTAAAACTCGTTCTCGATTTGGGGTTATCATTGATGGTAAATTATATGGTTCAAGAGCCATTAGGTCTAAGATAGGCTCGCAGCGAAAGGCGGAAATTTTGAAAAGATGGCCTCATGCTGAATTCGTTAAACAGCGAGAAAAGGAAAGATACTTTACATTTCTTGGGACTAAAAGAGAGAAACGAGATTTGAAAAAGAGTATTGCTCACCTGATTTTGCCTTATCCAAAGAGAGATATACCATCAACCCATACTCGTAAGGAGGAGTAATTATGGGATGGGAAACTTATGACCCTTCAGACGGGCAGGATGATGATGATATATTCGCTACACGGATGATTGTATTGGCTATGTTTTCGATGTCAGGTCTTATCGCCCTCTATTTCTACTTACAGTAGGGGAAATGATGAAGGGTTGGTAGGTTTATGGAGAAATTTCCTTTACCCACATTTAATCACTTTTTGGTTCGTCTTTTTCTTTTTTTGACTATTATGTTCTCTTTCATACTGATTATTATGGCTTGACAAACCTCATATAGTCCTACGGAGAGGTAATTGTATGGTTAAGGATTACTACTACTTGGAATACCATGATGATGAGGCGAATAGCCACAAATTCTATATGGGTATTGAATTCCGCTTCAACGGTGAGATTGTATGGGGGCGTATTGGGTCAAAAGGACAGTCGAAATCCGCATCTAATACTAAAGTAGCAGAAATGATGACAGAAAAGTTGAAAAAAGGGTATGTAGACAGGACAGATGAAATCCCTGATTACCTTTATGAGAAGTGGATGAACAAGTCAAAGGAGGGTGTGTTAGTGCCGCCATCGGAGAATCCAAAACCTCGTTTAATGAACCGTTATGGTTTGTTAAATTGGTGGAATTTTTCAGAAGAGGCATAATTAGGTGAAGCGCATCCTCTTATAGTATCTCACCCAAGTTATGATGAGGTTAGACGATGTTCATTTCAGTAACCATTCCTTTTCACTATACTATCATAGATTCTCCTACTTCAACGGACATCATGGAAGAGGGTGTGATAGGCACTCCTCCTAATGACTTTACTTTGATGAGTTTAGATTCTCTTCAAGGCCCGTGGAATCAACTTGATAAAACCAATGGGTTTGTCTACATTCCTGAAGCCATAGCCAATTCTATTCCTGCCTTTTCCGCTCACCCAAAGATGCGAAGTAAATCTGTCCCGAACACTATTTCATTGATAAGTAAGGAAATAGGGAATCATAAGATGAGGCGTTGGAATCCTGAGGCAATTTCTACAACAGAACAACAAAAGATGAAATCTACCATTGGTGAGGCGAAAATTCATTTCCAAGAATTTGTGAACAAATATTCAAGTGTAAGAATTAAGGGGCCTCAAGAGTTTATGAATTGGGTAGGGCAACAAGAAGACCTTTTTGGTTTTCAAAATAAAACCTATTTGTCTAAAGAGCATTTGTTGGCTCAATTTGGTAAATTTTACTACTCGCATCCTGAGAATATTTGGTTTGGAGTAAAATCTATCAGTAATACAAATTGGGCTGAAGACCCTCCACAATGGGCTGACAATGTTGCTGAGGGTGAGATGGATTGGAAGCAAGTTTATGACGAGCAAGCACGGGGATATGAGTCTATGCAGCGAATGTTCGCTGATGCTCCTTATTCGTTGAAGACAGCCAAATTTACTCCACAGCAAACATATCCATTGCAGATGAAATATCGTTACAGGAGTGACTATCAGGAAGATGCTCAAAATTTGCGTCACGCTGACGCAATGCAAAAGACAAAGGGTAGTAGAGCGTGGAGAGCAAGAGATTATGACGCTCAATACAAACCTCCACTTTTAGATTGGGAAGGGATAGGTTATCCGAAAATTGCTCAAACAAAGTCTCAATCTTACATCCGAAGAAAGCCGATTTTGATTCGGCTTCGTAATAGTTGGTCGGCCTTTGTCAAAGGTGAGGGGAGGGAGGAGATGGAAAATAGTTTCCGCACAAGTCTACTCTCTCAAGAGACTATGTTTTCACCCACTCTTTATCCCACTGATTTTGATGCACTGTATGGAGATGTGATTCCGAGTGGGGGGCGGGTGGGCTTAAACGCACCTAAGATTTATGTCTTGAGCGATTATTCTCGGACCTACGAATCTTCTAAGAATGACCCATCCGAGATACACAATTATGGATATGCTTACCGAGGTTACGGTTATAACCTGACTATTGGTATGGAGGAAGACCAACTTACCTATGTTCATCCTGTTCCATCGTCTGAGACTGACCGAAGAGATAGGGGTCGGAGTCTTAACTTGAATAATTATCCCGTATATTTTGTCAAGAAAAGAGGGACAGGAGGAATCAAACCTTTCGGAGTAAATGAGGGGGGTGACAAATTGCATGAGATAAAAACTTTCCCTGCTATACGAGGTCTAAATGTGCAATCCAATATGAGTCATGAACATAGTCGGGGCTCAAACAGTCTTCAAACTAATCCTATTGACCTTGACCGTATGGGAATATCTCACACCTATACCATCAATCAACCTTCTATCGAAGATTGGATGGCAACCAATAGTATCAATTCTGAAGCCCTGAAGAAGATTAGCGGAATTCAGAGTATGAAAACATCGCAACAGAATACTTTGATACACTTTCTATACTTCTTGAGGGGTTTGGTAGCGAAGTCACTCTTGCGTGATGAAGATGGAAACCCCACATGGTCTTACACGATGGAAGATATAATTTACGAAAATATGCTCGCCCTTAAACTCAATGTTGTGCGCTACGGAGTGGAAATAGAAAGAGGAGATAGAATTAAGGAGGATGAAGTGTGGTATGAAGATGAAATTGCTGAAATTATCGTTGTCCCTCACACAGATTCTCTCGGTTGTTCCTTCTTTCAAACAGGGAATGTTCTTATGGATATTTCTACAAGCAATTATAGTGGAATAATGCTCGGTTTCAGTAATGACATTTTCATGGCCGATAGCGACTTCGATATTCCTCCTCTCGATTGCCCTATGCGTTTTGGAATATCTGCGGATTCCCACCCACCTGCCGTTATCAAAAAGGTAAATTACAAAAGTCATGCTCAAAGTGCTGATTATGCACACGCATTTTTGACTACGGAAACGGCTTATGGAAATTCCTATTGTATGATTCATCATGAGCGCAAAGGATTTACAATTTCAGACCCATTAACTCTTCCTTTTACAGAAAAGAAAAACAAAATAATCGCTGCACAGAGTTTTTCCTATACTGTTCCATTCCCTTCAACGGTGACTCATGCGTATTCAGATACTAATGGAAACTTGAAAAGTTTCAACCTCAAGGATTCTTATGTGAAGGCGACCGAGAAATCGGGGTGGAGAATTGGGAGTGAGATAACTTACATACCTGAATCACACCATCAGGCAGGAGGAAGAGATATTACTGATAAATCCTTCTTGGCCTATGTGAAGCAAATTTCTCAAGACACATACGGTGACTCATTTTCATCCTACATAGAAATCCTTGACAAACCCCCTCACTATGTTTACAAAATATTGAAAACTAATGCTCGTCATCTCAAATATGCGAGAGATAATGTGGGTTACAACCAAGCCCGTATACCAAAAGATTTCACCATTTTTAACGATGTATTACTTCCGTGGCAACCTCATGTAGCAGGATTTGATGACAATAGAAGAGAATCTCCCGACATGGTTTTTCCTTATGTGAGTATGACTCATTCTAATACAGAGAGTATTGACACACACAATTATGAGCCTAAAAGACGGCGAGGAACCATGCTTCCTACGCAATTCAAGCAATGGGTAGATGGTGTCCCTGCCGAGTGGTGTCCTGAAACTTACAGTTTTTATGGTAGGGCCTTAGGAATCCTCAATTGGTGGGGTTCCTTGACTTCAAAGTGAGAGTGGATTCATATATGAAGGCTGTTCAATAAAGGTATGGGTGCGACTCCTTGTGATGTAGAAGTGTTCGTAGATACTTACGAACCTGATAGGTGGGCTGATGCTTTGTCTACTTCTTTTACAGATGAAACCAAAGGATTGAAACATAATCTCAAAGGAATGGGGTATGAAGGAGATATTTTGATTAGAAAAAACACCTCTCAAGAGGAAACATGGGGTATTGAACGAAAAACTTTCACGGATGCTCTTAATTCATGGATGGGTAAAAGGTTGATTAGACAATTGGTAGACCTATCCGAAAAAGTCACACACCCTATCCTCATTGTTATTGAAGAGCCTGAAAAAAGGCTCTCTTCTTCAAAAAATAATCCCTATCGGAAATTCGCCAAACACATCCCCAATTTAGAATCTCATTTGAATCGAATATCGTTAGAAATTTGCCCTGTTATCAGAGCCAAAGATGAACCAACGGCTTTGAGCGAAGTAAGTAAATTGATAGACCGAATAAAAAATGGTAATTATTCTACTATCAATCTTCATTACCACAAGATTTCCAATCCCGACCCTATCTTAGAATTTCTACGAGGAATTCCAAGAGTAGGCAATAAAAGAGCGCAGAAACTCCGCAAAAACTTCCACTCTTTAGATGACTTGATTCAAGATGCCGAAGGTAAATTAGCCGAGATTATCGGAGGCCAACAAGATTATCAAATTATCCGAGAATTTCTTGACACAAATTGGAAAGGAAAAGAGTAATAAGAAAGAAGCGAGAAGTAAGGTTGTGATATGATGCCCCGAACATACGATGGAAATGAAGATAGGATTTACTTTATCGAAGACTATGATGATTTGAATGTATGGAATATCCAAGAAGAATGGCTTGAGGCTCTGAGAGAAGAATATGACTATTACAAACACTGTCCTGTGGATGCAAGAATCTTCAATATCTTGGAGCAAATTAAGATGATGGCTGAATCAAGGGGAGCATGGGTAATTCATATTCAAAAGGATTTGACCCCTTCCGAGGATGAAACGGAAACAGAAGTAAAGGATTAAAAGGTGTGTGTCATAACATAGAGGTATGAGCGATATTCAGAGCATGACTTTAGCCTGTGAGATTGCCCCTCTAAAAGAGATGGTAACAAATTTGCGATTACTTGCGGAAGAATGTATCTTCAAAATCACTGAGGAAGGCATTGAAACTTCTGTGGTCGATTCTTCTCATTCCTGTTTACTCTTTTCTCGCTTACCTGCTAAGACCTTGACTTCTATTGATGTAGAAGGTGAAATAAAAATTGCTGTAAATCTTGAATCGCTTGAATCTGCGCTTAAACTTGGAGATAAAGGGAGCGTAGTTAAGGTGACTTTGGGAGAATACGGCTCCTTTTTGAAATTAGATGTGGGTGGTGTGAAGAAATCTATTAGGTTGTTAGATATTGCTCTCGTTAAGTCACCACCTTTGCCAAAAATTGATTTGGATTTGCAGGTTAATGTGGGCGGTTCATCCTTCAAAAAGGGTGTAGATGCCGTTAAGACGGTGGGTGACGCTGCTAAATTGCATTATGATGGTAGTGTTTTCACCTTGTCAGCGACTTCTACAATGGAATCTGTGGAAGCCCCATTAGAAGTCCTCCAACTTCAAAAGGGTGGTAATGATGCAGTAGCCACCCTATTTTCAACTCCATTCTTGACGAAGATGACTAAAAGTTTATCGAAAGAAGTGAAGATTTCATTTGGAGAGAAAAAGCCAATACAGTTAGAATCCAATAAAGGAAACTTACTGTTTAATTGGTTTCTCGCTCCTCGGATTTCAGATATTTGATATACAAAAGCCACGACTTGATAAAGTCTTGGCTACCATGTGAGCAAGGGAGAAAGATTGAGTGGTTTATGTAGTAGCAACCCCTATGAAAACCAACCCCAAAGGAGAGATAAAAATGACACAAAAAGAAGTCGTTCTGACTGAAGAACAACCACCAACAGCCAACTTTCATCCTGAAGGTCTTGGACAAACTATTTTCAACCAAAGATACGCTCATCGAGATGGAGAATCATGGGAAACTGCTTGTCGAAGAGTAGCCAATCATGTTGCTCAGGCAGAAAATGGCTGCCGCCCCAAATGGGAAGGTAGATTCTATGAAAAGTTGAGCGAATCACTGTTCGTAGCAGGAGGTCGTATTTGGTATGGGTCGGGTCGAGCCAAAGGGCAATTATTGAATTGCTTCGTGGTTCCTACTGATGATTCAAGAGAGGGATGGGGGCAAACTATCAAAGATATGCTCATCATTTCGGGAACGGGAGGTGGTGTGGGAATCAATTGTTCTCCTGTAAGACCAAGAGGCACACCAATTAGAGGCACAGGGGGGGAAGCCACAGGTGCAGTATCATTGATGGAAATTATCAATCAAACAGGAGAAGTCATAAAGGCAGGTGGAGGTCGGAGAACAGCACTCATGTTGTGTCTTGACTACAATCATGGAGATATTATGGAATTCCTTGACGCTAAATTGGATTTAGGACGCCTCAACAATGCTAATGTTTCAGTCCTTGTAGACCAAGATTTCTTTGATGCCGTAGAAAATGATGAAGAAATTACTCTCAAATTCCGAGGTCAGGCTATCGCAGAAGGAAAAATTGAAGTAGATGAAAAGGGCGAGCCTATTGGTGCGGTGGAAACACGCACCTTGTCTGCTCGTATGTTGTGGGATAGAATCATTGAAAACAGTTACAACTCAGCAGAACCAGGTATTTTGAATGTAGGTTTAGCCAACAAAATGAATAATATTCAATATTACAAACCCCTTATCTCTACAAATCCTTGCGGAGAAATATGGCTTGAAGAATATGGGTGCTGTTGTTTAGGGGCTCTCAATCTTAGCCGCCATATAACAGATGGTAAATTAGATTGGGACTTGCTTTCGGATAGTGTAACGGTGGGCGTAAGATTCCTTGACAATGTATTGGATGCAAACCAATATCCTCTAAAAGAGATTGAAGAGAATTGCCGCAGAGTTAGAAGAATCGGTTTGGGAGTGATGGGACTCGGCCACGCTCTTGTCAAGATGGGAGTCAAATATGGCTCTGATGAAGGTAATGAGGTCGTAGACAAAATTATGAAATTCATTAAGGAGAGGGCCTATGAAGCCTCCATTTTCCTTGCGGTTGAAAGAGGTTCTTTTGAGGCTTACGATGAACAGTTTCTCCAATCAGGATTTGTAAAGACTCTGCCTCGGAGAATCAAAGGCTACCTAAAAGAGCATGGAATCCGAAATTGTGCTATTTTGACAATAGCACCTACGGGAACAACTTCTATCATGGCGGGAACATCCTCAGGGATAGAGCCTGTGTTTGCCGCAGGTTATGTGCGCCGTTATTATGATTCAGACCCAACTTCTAACAAGAGAGTGCTAAAGAAAGAAGTCGTAATAGACCCTCTTTTCCAACAGTTGTATGAAGAAGGGGCGGATATGGATGCTTTTGTGTCAAGTCGAGAGTTATCAGTTGAAGACCACATGAAGGTTCAAGCCATCTGTCAAAAGCACATTGACAATAGCATTTCTAAGACTATCAATATTCCTGCCGACTATCCCATAGAAGATTATGGGAATTTGATGTTAAAATATGGCCCTCTTCTAAAAGGGCTCACCGTTTACAGGTCAGGTTCAAGAGGAGATGAGCCTCTGAGTCCTATCAGTGTAGATGAAGCAATTAAACATTTGAATAAGAATGGGGTTACAATAGGTGTGGCTCAAAGTGATTGTCCAAGTGGTATTTGTTCAATTTCAGACGCTTGACTTCTTATAGTCGCTACGACACCTTAAGTTATGTCTTGGCTACCTGTTGTTCTCAAAAAGGACATGATTGCACCGATTGAGTTGCATCCTCCTATTGAGACTTCTATGATTGAGTGGGTCGTAGAGACACCGACAGGGGCGAAAATTATCAATGTTCCCCCTCCATCCGACTTTCAACTTGCAGGTATGGATTGGATAGAATGGGTCCGAGAAATTTACGGGACTCAAGGTTTTGGAGCCTCTTATAGAGATATGATTCGTGACCGTTACAACGCCAAATACGGTCTAAAGGGAATGCAGATGAAGGATTGGGGGTGTGGCACTAATATTCACTATGTCTACGATGAGGCGGATGATTATATGAATGGCATTGCCGTTCCCTCTGAGTTATGGAGTTGGAATAATAATTCTTTTGTTGGTCGCATTCCGAAGACTCAACTAAAAGGAATGGGAGAATTATCTGATGAAGGGTGGGAAAAGTGGCTCGTCTGTGATGCGTGGAATCAAATATCGAGACTTTACGATGCTCAAAGAGATTTCCACCGCAGAATTCCTGAGGCTCATATTATTGGAGTCTACAACCCTCTTTTACTACAAATTGCCAATCACTATGTTACAGACTATGTGGATGCTCCCCCCGAACATCGCTTTGTAGCGGAGATACAAAAGAATAATCAAAAGAATATGGCGAAATTGTTTGAAAAGGTAGTGAAAGCCATAGAGAATCGCAGACCATTCATCATCGTAGAGGTAACAATAGATGCTCTTAGGGTGGCGAATGAAACAAAAGACCATTATGATTCTTATGGGGAGTGGGAATCTTCTGAGGTGGTGGGTAGACGGATTAAACTGTGGAACAAATATGATGGTAATTATTGGGGTCTGAAAACACTTGCGAGACATAAAGCAGATGGATTGCCAATGGATTCGGAATTAACAAATGTGGATGGGTGGACAATCAATCCTATGGTGCATGGCTATGTAGACCACACTCGCACAAGTATTCCAATCTATACTTCTACAAAAGATGGAGAGCCGTGTCTCTACCTTTACACGAAATCCATTGATGCCGAGGGAGGTGGTGTAGACGCACATTATCAAGGGCCTTATTTTCCTAAAAGAATTTCTCCAAGTATAGAATTAGATGACTTAGCGGATGGCATGGTGAAAATGGGAAGTATGATGGCTCTTGGTGACGATACTGCACCTGACTATATGATAGATGCTTTGAAAAAGGCAGGATTTACAACAGGAGAGAAATGGCGAGAGGAGATTAGTCAAGATTACGAAGAAAGTATTGAACATATTGTGTTAGATAATTTCTTTCCTGATTTATGGAAAGGAGATAAGAAAACTCACATCCAAATACAAGCAAATCTGCGAAAGGAACAAATGGAAGGTGTGGCTGTGGATAGTAGCAAACTAAAAGAGTTGTATGACACTCAAACTTTCAAAAAATACAAATTTCCAAGCACTGAACCCTTCTTTGAAACCCCTCCTGACGAGGTAGGGGAGGCGATGTTTGATAAAATTGGGCAGACATACCAAATGGGGATTTTCGGGGCTCCTGATATGGGGCTTTTGAATTGGGATTTTGGATTTTGAGGTGATGAAATGGTCATTAAATCTGCTACGAAAAAGAGACTCATGGATATGGGTGTGCCTGAGGAGGCTGCTCACAAGTTAGCCGATGACCGAAAATGGGACGATGTAAAAAGGTTGGATGCGCTGTCTATCGCTCAGATAGTATACAATTTCCTTGAGTTAATGCCCCATGAGGTCGCTTCGGATGAGGTTTTGGAAAACTCCTTTGAAATCTATTATCAAATACATCCTGAAAAGCGGCCTCTTCCCGCTCCCACAGGCTCATTAGGTTTACTGAATTGGTGGGGTTTTATTCACAATCCCGAACAAAAGAATTCTACACCTGAATGGCTTGAAGCGGCCATTGAGAATACCCTATCCAATCTCGTCCAAAATGTAGAAATTGATGTGGATAATGATATTGAAGGAATCCACGATTCTTCATTGGATATGAGGATGTATGAAATGGACAATGATGGCGGCCACATCCTATTAGGATGGCTTGAAAATAGGTATACAGGTTTAGGAGATTGGCCTAAAAATCTTTCCTTCACAAATGATGCGTATTTTGATGCAGCGAAGCGACTGATAGGGAAGGATGGTTGGGGAGATTCGGCCATTTGGAGGATTGTAGGAATGAAAACGAAGTGGCCCCACCTGAATTTCAACTTACCATTTTTCTACCTTAACACTGAGGGAGTGGATAAGTTTCTGACTATGTTACTGAGTGAGTTGTCTCAATACGGTGTTGGATATTCTCTGAGAGAAGAAGACAATTCTATGGTAAGGCATCTTCCCGATAAGCAAAAAGTGTATTATTTTGCCGATTCTTCTGACTCTTCAGGATTAGCATTACATTCACTTGAAATTAAAGATATGTTCGTTGAGATGGACACTGACGGATATTGGTGTGTAAATCCGCAGGTAAACGAGATAGTAAGTAAATATTGCTCTGAAAGATGGCCTGACTTATGGAAGCAATTCTTACATTTGGAGGGTAAATAAATGGCAAGAGAAAATTGTGTAAAAGAGGAGATTTCTAAAGGGAATTTCATTTGGGAATGTGAGCCTGTGGTGGAAAAAAAGGTAATCAAAGGATTGCTTAATTGGAATTGGGATAAAATCAACGGAATCCCAATTACTCAATATGAGGGTGGACTTTCTGCTGCATACGAAGATAAGGATTGTTGTTCTTCTTCACTCGGAGGGGGTTTGATTGAAGCCATCGAGACAATGTTCGCAGGAATAGAAGAAACCAATCCCACAATTTTCCCTAAATGGTTGCCCTTAGAATACCGTCCTTTCATTGTAGAGTTACAATGGGGTGCTGATTTAGAGGATGATTATGGAGTAGGTGATTTTCCTTTTGAGGGGAAGGGTCATTCCATGACAGATGTTTTTGTTATGCCTCCCTTACCGTATGAGGGGCAAAGGGAAAAATATCCTTTGATGGATGAGGTGATTGGAAGATGGCGAAAGGCTGTGGCAGCCCCAACTTCTGAAGTTAAAAATAAATGGTGGGAAAGGCGAAGAGGAAGGGCGTCACCTTTGGAGCCTCATTACGATTTTATGGATAGATTATGGGAAATGGAAGGAAATGTTGGGGCTACTGTGGTTCATATAGAGGTTTTACTTGGTAAAAATGACAGTGTAAGCGAATATCCTGAGGCTCATGGCATCAATACTTGGACTCGCCCTGCGATGAGAGTGTTATTCCTTGATGAAAAGCGAGAATATGTAGAAAAACATGAAACCGTATGGATTTTTCCTGCAATGCCATTCGATGATGGAAGTATGCCTCTGTTCACTGATTCACATGGTTCCTTATCCATGTTTGGTGATATGGTCAAGATGTTCGCTCCATCTCAAGAAGCGTTTGATGTGTGGTTGGCTACCTACACCTAATGGAAGAATTAGGGGAACCTTTTTACCTTATGTGATGGAATTTAGGAATGGTCGTCTGACGGG
>Ga0098044_1001011_pt1 | contig 14797 bp, 13 predicted proteins | sample 10_taG_FD_75053 | JGI IMG/M metagenome (GOLD analysis project Ga0098044, IMG submission 75053) | Marine viral communities from the Subarctic Pacific Ocean - 10_ETSP_OMZ_AT15264 metaG | ecosystem: Environmental > Aquatic > Marine > Oceanic | place: Pacific Ocean | collected 2015-01-16 | reverse complement strand
AGCTAATGTAACCCCACCTATGGTTATCGCATCAGCTTCTAATGTACCATCAATATCTGCATCACCTGATACATCCAATGAACCAGCATCAAGTTCACCAGATAAAGTAATATTCCTAAATGTTCCAATGTCCTTATTGCTATCAACAAGAACATATTTACTTTCTGTTACAGTACCAGCCGTTAATCCATCTAATGCAACTGTGTTCTCATTAGTAAGATATACATAAGATTCTGGTACACCAGTGGAAGAATTAAATCCCAGTATCTTTCCTATTCGATTAGCTTTCAAAGGCAATGTCATTGCAACAGTACCATCTTCATCATCCAATCTTAAAGAACGCGTGATCTTATCTTCAAGTTCTTGCTGGACAGCCGTGATAGTATCAAGTTCTGTATTAAGAGAACCAACCTGAAATGCTCCTGAAGTTGGAAAGTCAGTTGTTCTTGCAATCTCTACATCCCTAAAGATTGTAACAGTACAGTTGGTAAGACCACTGCCAAAGACAACATTACCACCTGATGTAGTTCCCTCACCAGTTATACTATAATGTGTTGTTAATGTTTTAAGTGTTGAGTCAACATAGACTTTAAGATCAGCTTCCTGAAAGATAGGAAATCCGTAGGCAAATGTCGTCGTCGACGAACTGCCTACTGTATATTGAACTCTTGGACTTGTTGCACTAATATCTAAAGACATAATCGCACCCTAATGTTTGATTGAAAAAAACTCCACGCACAATCTAGAACCTACCTCTTGTTCCAAAATCTTCAACTGCTCCACATAAACTTCTCATTCCATATAAAGATGAAAAAGGCATTAACCGACATGCCTGAGATAAACCTTCACTTGTTTCACCATGCATAAAATGACCAGCCGTATCAGCAATATCAAAGAAATAACTTGGACTTGCACCAGCAAAGTCAGTTGCCGTTTCAGCTATAGAACTTATAGGAGATGGCTTTACATTATACTTTGGCTGTATCAATGTATCTTTTGAATCAAGACCTTCCATTCGATGTCTTGCATGTAGACCAGTATAAAATAGATCACTGTATATACCAGTGATACCAGTTTGATCGATTGATCTTGCAAGCTGATCTTCCCAATCCATATAGCCAAATGATGTAGGATTTTTGGCATACAATGTAAGATAACCAAGAGCCAACATCGAAGTAAACCCAGCAACCTTGCCAGTTCTTTCCATATCAAAACCACTTGCCATAATCTTTTGCGTAGCACCCATTGTGTAATTCCAAAACTGGAATGGAAGTGCCATCATACCATTTTCAATACGAACCAGTTCCACATCACCAACACTCACTCTTTTATCAGGCTTATAACCAAGACGTTTTAATACTGGATTCATTTTCATATAAACCACACCATCAACAATCGTTGGCTTGTCGGCTGGAGTTGCATTGATGATTGTGTTTCGTGTCATTGTATTTAATGAACCACGAAACTTTCTCATTAGCTTCTGGTCTGTCCAAGCAGTTGTATTGGCTAAATATAAAAGACCACTGTCACTCGTCTGTATTGTGCCGTTGTCGACTAATGCCTTTATTTTTTTTGCATCACGAAGAGTTAGTCCATAACGAGCAAGAAGTTCGATACCCTCCTGGTCAAGTGTTCCATTTACCCATCGAAGAGAACGATCAACAAGTGTATGTTGACCTAATATACCAGCTATCTTTTTTGTTGCCTGAGTAATCGGTGCAAGACCATTGAGCATATAAAACCATTTCTTGCCAGTTTCATTAACTTTGGAAACACCTTTGGTAAAAGGAGATCTTAGGAAATCTTCATACATTCGGTTATGGGCAATACCCAATGCCATATCCAATGCTTCACCAACAATCTGAACTTCCTTGGCACTTAACCCCAATGCTTTAAAATCTGATAAGGCTCTAAAGGTAGTGCCGATATTCTGCCAACCCAAAGGCCCTTGCTTACTGGCATGTTGCATCAATATCATTCCAAGTTCAGGAACAGATGACAAACCAGCACGACCCAACATCACATAAGCTGTCCAATCGGTAATAGCCCTTGCCATCCTTCTATTTAATGCATCAGGATTATGAACGGCTGTGCCGACGACACGATCATACATGTGGTAAATATCGGCTTTTGCCGATGCAATCGTTGCATCATCATTACCATAACGAATCATTTGCAAATGCTCTTCTTCCATTAGATCATCCATTGATTTGCCTTTAAAGGTATTAGCAAATTCGATCTTTGAACCAGTACGCATCATATAATACATGGCAACATCCATCGGATTTGTTTCAATAAAATCCATAATTAAATGGTTAGGGATATCGAGTTCTCTATGACGTAGATGCTTTGATAATCCAACACCCATGAAATCATCTTCATGGTTAGTCTTGTTTAGAATTTTATTAACTGTTGCATTAACAGCTTCTTCAATTCTAAGTGGCATATCTGTTTCTATTTTGGTAAGTTCGACTTCATCCTTGGCTATTTTTGTTTCAAGGCTATCAATATCTTTTCGCAGTTTAGCCATTGCGCTATATTGTTTATCGGAATAAGGACCACCTTGTTTAAATCGACCCTTGTTTTTAGGATCGTTAATTTCTTTTTTCCCATACTTTTTAAGAATAATATCATCAAGTAATTGTTTTTTTTCTAATAATTTAATTTTACTATTCTCAATAATTTCTTTTAATCGTTCACCTTTAATCATGGATTTGGTAAGGAAAGGATTTTCTGTGTACCATTTCCTTAAAATATTTTTAAACTCATCTATTCTTGTAGAAACAGCATCAATTTTAAAGTATCTTGGAAAATAAATTCCTTTATATTTTGGGTCAAAGTCTAGTTTCTCTAAAGTTTTTGCATCTTTTAATTGCTCTACTTTTCTATCAAGCATTTTTCTTAACTGGGTTTTTGCTCTACCAACTTTCTCTGTTTTGAATTGATCGCCTAAACTTTTAACTTCATCTTCTAATGTTTTAATTTTTTTAATTAAAGAATCTTTGGTTAATAGCTGTCCATTTTCAATCATCTGAACACCATAGTTGGTATAGAATAAATCCATCTCACCAATAAATTCTTCTTCAAGGTTGGAAAGCTTTTGAGGTATGTAATTAGGATTTTCTCTTGCTATTCTTTCTCTTGACAATCGTTCTGCAAAATCTTTAAACGATGCATTGAACTGACCCCATTTAATTTTAATCCCTTCTTGCCTTAAAAATTTATCATAAATGTTTTGAAGTGACCCTTTATGAACCATGTAATCACCCATATAGGTAACTGATCGCATGAACACAGAGGATATACCCTGACCAGCTTTGTTCATCATTGTTGTTAATCCACCATCAGCACCGATTAATGTCATTAATTTTTTAGTTGATTGTGGAAGATTGCCTTGAAGTATTCTTTTAAATGGCGTCGACAAGGCTTTAAAGAATGGTGATTTAACAAACCAGTTATCTTTATAATCAAATGCTATATTGGGATCTACTTTCTGATTTAAAGATTTGTTAACTGCCGTTTGTTCTGCTGTAAAATTTTTAGTTGCCCTTCCAGAAAAAGCACCAACAACACCACCCATTGCACCAAGCATGACTGTTGATCCAGTAATGTTCAGTCCGACTTCAGTTAATGTTGCATTGGGATCAAAGGGCGCACGGATTGCTTCTGTTCCAGCACCTAATAAAAACCCTGACTTAGCACCACTCCAGGCTTTAGCACCCATTGTTACACCACGAAACGGCAATGAAATCAGATTAACAGGGTCAAGAACACTTGCCAAAATAAGAGGACCCCAGCCTGATCGTGACATGGTTTCTCTGTTTTGTTCCATCTTGCCAAGATGTGATCTTAAAAAATTTAGATGTTCTTCTGATCTTGCTGTTGCATACCAAGGTAGATCACGACGACTATCTAAATCTTCATCGGTGAGATAATCAAAGACATTAAAGTTTTCATCTTCTTTAAAAGACATATTCCCTACTGCACCAAGGATAGGTCTCCATGAGTATCCATACATAGAACCCATACTTTCCCAGAATGAAGGGTCATCTTCTGCAAATGACATTTGATCAAAAGCGATAAGAGGTGTACTTAAATCTGCCATAAATTAAAACGTCGCCATAACATCGCCCATTTGCCCATACCATAATTTCTTCTCTGCTTCATCCCAAGATTTCTGAATACGACTGCGAAAGTTCTTACCAAAATCTAGGTTTTCTTTAATCATCTTTTTATATTCTTCACTGATCTGATCGGCATACTCCATCAATTCTATAGATACTAACTTGTCGTCGACAATCACTGGCTGGATAGAACCATCATCCTGACTTGTTACAATATAATATCGAACATTACTGTTAGCAGAGTTAGGATCTACAAGAACAAAGACATCCTCTCCCAGCACACCTCCTTTAACACCTGACAGTTTAAGAACTTCAGCTTCAAAGTCTTTTAAAACTGTACTGTCATTACCGAATATAATCTCTGGTGCGTATCGTGTCTGAAGGGCATTGCCACCTGATATATAATCAACAGTATAACCTGATTGAATCCATTGTTTTTCTACAGTTTCAACCATCATCTGAAGAGCATCTTTAGCACCGATCATTCCAGCTAACAGCAAGGTTTCATCAACAACTTCATTGGCAAGTGCCATATCTTCAAGTTCATTAAATAACTGTTTACGCATAAATGTTTTAGCTGACTTTGCATTCGTAACATCAATATCATCACCACCCCATTGCCAATTTTCTTTATTAATTTCATTAATAGTAGATGCTAACATTTCATCTGCGTTCATACTGGCTAACTCCATTGCTTTCGCTACACCTTCTGGAGTGCTGTTAAATGTAAGAAGTTGATTAACCCCTTCAATTTTTGTAACAAGACTACTGTCTAAACCAAATGCACTAGTGAGGTTTCTATTAATTCCTCTGGGAGATATGTTATTTCGCATTTGCTGATACATTTCTATCATGGCAAAAGCAGACTCAGGACTTTCAACATTTCCGTTGGCTAACTGCTGAAATTTAAATTTAATCATATCAGGCAGTTTCATTTGCTGTTCGATGATCTTGTAAAAGTTAGGTGAATTAGTCAGCTTGAGTATATCTTCGGCTGTTAGATTGTTTGTCATTTCAACACCAGACTGATTTAAAACATACTCGGTATATGCACCCATTTCTTTTTTAGTAATATCAATTTTATATCCAGCATCTAATGCTTTTATAAAATTAACTTGGTTGTTAAATACTTCTTGATCGACTTCTATTTTTTTCTGGTCTTGTTCAACATTTGATAATGTTCTGCTGATATGAAGATTGTCAGAAACATGAGGGTGGCTGGTAATCAGGTTTTTAATTCCATCATAGGAAATATCATCATCAGGTAATTCATTGTTTTGTAACTCTATCATCCTTAATGAATCAGGAAGATCAGCTAATGTTCCTTTATTAAAAGAATCAATCACAGCTTGTATCTCAGTACTGCCCATACCTCTGAGTTCAATACCAATGCGTGATGTAAATACACTTCTTCTATATGCGTCAATTTTTTCTTGTGAAGATATCGCATTGACATATCCATCAGTTCTTAAACCTGTCCAGGCTCTTTCTATTCTTGCTTCCAGATCTTCTGCTAATCTATTATTACCAGCAAGGTAGGCATTAACAGCTTGGTTTGACATTTGATTTGTCATGGTAATTGTTTCTGCTATTTGTTCTTGTGCATCAATCTGGTTTCGGTTTCTTAGAACTGTATTGTTACCAGCCGATATCTTGGCTGATGCATAATCTTTTAATACCCCTTGAAATGTAGGATCAGCATTATCGATTAATGCACCGACAGCAATCGATGCTGATGTATTAAACTCTTCACTGTCATTCGGACTGTTGGCTAAGGCTTCCATAACTTTACTATCAATCGAGATACGCATTTTGTTTTCGTATCTCTGCATCATATTCTTTTCAAATGCACGAGTACCAATACTTCCCATGTTTACTGGTGCTTTGGTAATGTTTCCAGTTTCGTCTAAGACGTCGACTTCCATCGATTTTTTAATACCAGCCGTTTCTGCTTCAACACTGGCATGTTTGTAAACCATTGCTGATAATGCTTGAGATGCTTCTGAAATAGACTGCCATGTTTCGGCTGTCGCTGTTTTAGGTTCTGCTCTTACAACGCCAACTGGTCTGTTAAATACTTGCTGTTTTTGTCTAACGACTGCCATTAATTATCTCCAAGTTTAACTTTTTTGTTACCATAATTATCTCCAAGTTTAACTGTTTTATAATCATGTATTCCTTGTGCCGTACCTAATAACAAACTAGTTCTTCCTTTTCTTCTTGATGCTTTGGCATAATCAACTGCACCTGACCATGCTTCATTCTTTTGTAGATTGTAATTCTTCTCAACCTGATTAGCTTGGATACCAATACGTTTAATATCGGTTTCATAAGTATCAAAGTTATTTGCTTCAAAGGCTTTAAAGGAAGGATCACTGACATCTCTGCCAAGCATGGCTCTGAAAGCAATATTCGATGCCATGGATTCAGAAAAGCCTTTCATTAATTCGGTAGTTTCCTGTTCGGCATTCAGTTTGGCAACTTGTTTTTCCTGTTCAATGCGTTCTGCTGTCTGTGCGCCAGCCCTTAATGTAGCCCTAGCACTAGCATTTTGAGCCTGATAACTCGCGATACCTGATGCCATTGTTGTAAATAATAATAGTTGGGGTGCTGGAACACACATTAGAAAGCGACCTCCACGATCATGCCGTTTAGTTGTAAGGAAACTGGTGCAGTCTGCGTTATATAAACTCTTGGATCAGTACCATAACCCAGCATACGAAACTCTTTCTTGCCAGAGAATTTAGATAACCCATCTGAAAAATCATCGGTGACACTTTGCAATATCAAAGGAACAGCCGTACCTCCACTGCCTACAGATACAGAAAGGGTATCTATAAGATCAAGGTTAACTCTTGTAATCTGCCTTGGCTCTGCTGATAAAGGACCTCCTTCAACCTGGGCATCGATTGGCAAGGTGGTAAGGATGCCAGTAAAACCAAATCCGATTTCGGATGTGCTGGTTGTGTTAACAGCCGATACATCAATCTGATTAGAGCCTTGCGTAAAACTTCCCAAGTAGTCATTACCTGATACAACATCGAGTACACAGTTGTTCTCAAAAATAGTATTAGTTGTGAACACTCCACTTGCACCACTAAAGTCATCACTGCAATCAAGAGTTGCCGTATCAAGAAATTCCTCAAGCATAAACCTGACAGTACCACCACCAAGATCTCTTGCCGTTACACAGAACAATCTCTCATCAACAGTACAGATCGAGTGGAATCTGCCAGTTGTTGAAGTATCTGACGTCGACCATAAAGTCCAACCAGCTTTTTCTTCATTACGAATTGAATGGAACACAGCAATCGTTCCATCATCATTAACAAAGAATGAATAACTTTCAGGTCTTGATAACGCACCACGCATCGCTGACATCTGCGTTGGTTTGCTCACAAGATGTGAACTCAACAATGAAATGGGAGTTGAAACATATGATGCTTCATCATCACTATAGACAAATTCACGAATGGTTTTCCCACCCCTTTGGACATAAACTGTTGCACCGTCAAAAGGAGTGGGTTTGACTGATGAACTACCAAAAGGTGTCTGCCTTCTGATCTGAGCATTAGTCGGGGTTAAAGCACTATCTGCAAACGAGGGGATATAAAATTCCGATGTACTGGTAAAAACTTGCAGATCTCTGGAAGAAGTTAGATGCTTAATAGAATTAAATTCACCAGCACTTAAAGAAAACTGGATACTGTCATTGGCTGATGCATCATCAACATCAAAGTTAAAATACTGGGAAGTTGTAGATGCCCATATTCCATCAGGCTGGTCAGTAGTACCAGCAAACCATAAGCGATCTTCATGAAATGTAACGGCAGAAGGAAATCCCCTGACATCTGAAAAACATTGTTCATCCCAATTTGCCGATGCTGTGGTGGCTGATAATGTTTTGCGAATAGTACCAGTAACAACAGTTGCACTGGTATAACCAGTAATCAGCACTTCATTTCCAGCATAGCGAATAATCTCACCAACATGATCAGAGGTCCAGTAAGCTGATGACGTCGTCATAGTCTTGCCAGTACCAGAAGTCGCTTGGGGTGTTAAGGTAACACCACTTGCCTGAAAGGAAAAGTAAGGCTGGTAAGTTTCATCATCGGCAGTGGTTGTATCAAAAACAAATTTACGAACCTCAAATGTTGTAAGGGCAGTTCTCACAATTCGCATGGGTTTATGCGAAGAATGACAGACAAACATATTGTCAGCCGATTGTGCAAAGGTAGTCGCTTCAATCGTATCAACTGTCCACGGCAATGTTGCACTGTCAGTATCTTGCGTTAAAGTCTGTATATGGGAAATCACACCAGTTGATGCAACAATCCGAAAGAAATCTAATTGCCCAGCACTGAAGGCAACAATATATCTTTCATCATCGGAAAAGGAAAAAGGTTCAATGCGTATCTGTAATCTGGGAGTGCCACTGAAATCAATACAAGCTAATCTGGTAGTGTCCGAAGAAGTGACAGTTTGATAGTCATTTCCATAAGCATCCCTTGTAACTGTAACGACATTGGCAGAAGGATTGGGTACAGTAAAACCACTGATGGCATTTATTGCAGTATAAATATTATCGGCTGTTGTATCGTTTGATTCATTGGCTCTGACATAATGCGTATTACCTGATGCCGAACTTGGGGAACTGCCACTCGATGCTTCAAACTCCAATGTCATTAGAGTGCCATCTTGCTTGTAGAATTTAATCGTTGAACCAGTAGCAATGTTTGCGTAATCGGTAACTGTGACGGTGAAAGTTTCCAGTGTCGCTGTTATCGAACTCCATTTATAAATAAACTCTGTTCCTGGTCGACGACGAACACCACCCTCAGCCATCAGGAAAAAGTTCCTGACTTTCTCTGCTGACTGAACATAAACATTCAAGTCAGTCCTTGATGTCATTGAAGGTGATACTTCACCTCTTTCAAAGTTGTTTAATGGAACACGGATACGAGCCATTATACATTACTCGATAATGAGCCTGTTGTTCGACGAGAAGTAATGAAACGATTAGTTTCCAGCCTGAGAGTTGTCTGTTGCTGGCTATCTAATGTTCTTGCTTTCTGCATAAAGAACCTTGCCTTGTCAAACATGTTATTGGACATCGCATCATTTCGAGCAAGAGCCAAAGCAAAATGTCCAGCAAGTTCATAGACAACTGCCTGAGTAAAGTACGAAGGCCATTTGCTTTCGTCTTGTCTGAAACTATAATCAATAATAACTTCATCATTTACAGTGGCATTATTAAAAATATAATTTCCATAGATCTGATACTCGATTGATCGGTCATTAATGGTGACAGTATTAACCATCAATGAATCGGAAGGTATCTGATAACCAGCATCCCAACGACCAGTGGGTGCATCGGATAATCGATTACCGACTACCTGATTAATAGCAAATCTCCACCGAGTATTTACTAAAGATGCCTGAGCCGTATCTTCATAAAGATTAACTGCTACCAATGCTTCATTTGATCCATCATCAAAAGATGTCATTGGCTGTGCGCCAATCAACACCAGCGACCTTGTGCATACGTCAATGGGAGAGGTTGCTGATGTTGATGTAGCCATATTAACTCTTAGTCTGAGTCAGTTGCAGTTACAGTTAAGCCATCCACAACGTCGATAGCTGAACCAGTTGATGCGTTAGCATAAGTCAGAGTAACCACTGGAGTACCACCAGTAGAAGTCACAGCAATGATTACGTCATTAAGACCAATCATATTGAGTGATTCACCAGTAAAATAAGCAGCAGTGTTGACAGTTGCAATCGTATCGGTTGTCGTGTAGTGCCATAAATTAACACCAGAACCACCAGACAATCGAGTTAAATTTGCTTTATCGTAAGCCATATCTACTCTCCTATGAGTTGTTATCTAAGACTTCATAGACACCATTGTCATCAATGACACTGGCACCCATGGACATCATAGATGTTGCAAGGTGGGCGACCTTTTCAGGTACATAATTTAATTCTGTTGAGACATCAGCACCAATGCCAAGACCTACAGCAGAACTATGGTAGGATAGATTCTTCCCAGCAGTAACGGCTGAAGTAGAGTAGAACATAAATCCCAAGAAATTCTTTGCAGTCATGCCACCAGCATAAGGCAAGTTTGCTTCGCCAACATAATCGGCACTTGCAAACTCAGTGATAGCAAACAGATCAGCAAATCCTTTTGGATTCATGGCAACAAAACGACCACCATCTTCTGGAATATCAGCGACGCCAAATGTTTCAAACAATGATAGAACATCTGCTTTTTCAAGAGCAGAAGAAGTATCATGGATTTGAGTTGAATTAGCACCACTATCCATAGCTGTTACTAAGATTTCATCAGTCTTTCTACCTAAAGCACCAGCTTCAGATTTTGCGATAGCCTGACGTTCATCTATGTTAGTTTTAATTTCATCCAACTTATCGATGTACTCTGCTGAGTAATAGTCAGCCATCGTAACATCAACGGTTGTATGAACAAGTTCCATCGGTGTGACAGAACCATTTCTGCTTTTAGTAGACGCAGAACCTTTAGCAATCTTCTGGAAACGACAAGTGCTTCCTCTTACATTGGCAACTGTTCGTACAGTATTCCTGATTTTAGAACCCATACGTTGATATGCAAGGTGAACTTCAGATTCAAACTGTCTTATAAAAGCTGTATCAATGGAATTCGCCATTAATATTCTCCTTATAAAAGTTAAGTTTCAGTTTTCAGATGATTATCCAAAGTTCAGTATCTATTCGATTGTCTACAAAGAGGTCGATCAACCGATTTTTGGGTCATTATGTAATAACCATTTGCACTTCTAAATGGTCTTGACAACGCACAAAACGTAAACAGGCATAACTATTTACAATGACAGGCTCTTTATGAAAGATAAACCCCAGCCAACCCAGCCATGAAATTGTTTTTTGATGATCGGCTGGAACTACATTCTCCAGAATTTCATAGTCATTCTGCATTAATTCTACCATCTCATGAGATGCTTTTAAAAAGCTGAAGTAGTTTTTTTCTATCAGGGAACTACCCAGCAACCATACCGACCCCATTCTACTATGATCGTGACCCATTGTTCCAAACATACAGATCGCTTTGTCGTCGACAAGGGCAGTAAAGGTTTTGCATTTCTTGTCATAGAGTGGCATGTGCAATGCCCGATAAGGAGTAACTCCATGTATCAGGCATTCACGAACATCTTGGGGTCTTAGGTTATTATGAAGAAAACCAGCATCGTCAGAATTAGAGTAAACAATATCAATCTTACCGATTGATGCAACAAACTTACGAGCCATAAAGTTTGTTAAATCCTTGAGTAACCTTATCAATAAAGTTCTGATCTCTTTCCCCAGGCTTCCAGTATCGAGGATCTTTCATCATATTATCCAGATCTTCCTGAGAGATTGTTGATGGCTGAGTACCTTCACTGTTAAAGGAACTTCCTTTCTGCATTGCCATGATCTTTTCAAGGACAGCTATACCTTCGGCTGTTGAAGCAAGTTGTTGAACGGCTGGAAGCTCTTCTTCAGTAAAAGTTTTATTTGCAAATGCACTGACAGCATCCAATCTTGCTTCGGCATTATCACCCAGCTTTTCTTTTTCTGCTTCAAGATTAGGACTCATTGCATCAAAGAACTGTGAATACTGGTTGATGCCATTTTCAAATTGTTCCTGATTAAATCCTTGTTCATACGCATGGTCAGCCCACCATTTAAACAGAGGGTTATCATTCGCTAATGCTTCATCAATGCTTTCTGGAATTTTATATTCACCAACTGATGCTGGTCTGTTCTTATGAAAGTCATCCTTGATTTGCTGATTGATAGAAGTTCTTAAATCTTCTTCTTTTTGACCGATCTTGCTTTCAAGTTCACCATAGCTTTGAACAAGACTTTCAGGTGTTTCAAACTTTTCAGGTAGCCATTCAGGTCTTGTTGTTGAAGAGGGGGTCGCTTCTTCGCTTGGTTGTGATATTGTCGCTTCTTCCATTTTGTTTTACTCCGTGATTGTGTACCATTCTCCTCTCAATCAAACCGACTATATATCTCTGTCCTTCCAAATGTCTTAGCTTTTGATCTGATATATCAGGACCACTAACTGTATTAATTGTAATGCTTTTTAAATAGGTTAATACTTGTTGACCAACTGGTGTTGAGAAACAAGAACCAATAGAATCTGAAATCATTTCATCATCTTCTTTTTTTCGATTGTAGCCGTCAATGGCAATGTATTTTTTTTCTGCCATTTATAATTTACTTCTCCAACTTTCATTACCGTATCTTTTAAACCATAGTTGTTCTAGTCTATATAGCTCGTTTTCTTTATCTACATCTGGAGTATGAGCATCATCTAACAAATGGTGTAAATCAATTATTCTCTGCTCCATATTTTTTCTTTGTTGCATCCAAGCTATTGTATTAGTCTTTGGTTCTTTTTTCTTTAATAAAGTTTTTTTCTTACTTCTCATTTTAATAACTTCTTTTTTTCTTTTTTCTTTTAGTATATTGTTTAGGTCCAGCACTAGGTCGCCAACCTGATTCTTCAACTTGTTTCTTAAAGGCTGGATTAGACATTGTTTCTGATTCATAATCTAATCTACTCGTATTGCCAGTAACTATAGAAGTAACTGTGTTCACAGCAGTTGATGCTGAATCGTAATTATTCTTTAAAAGTTTTTTAAGGTTTTTTATTGTTTCCATTATTCTTGCTCCATCATGGGTTGTTGTTGTTGTTGCATTTGTTGTTGTTGAGCCATTTGTGCTGTAAGCTGGATGATCTCATCACGGCTTGCTTTATCCCTGATAAGATTATCTGGAACTCCAAACTTCCTTGCAAGATAGATTGATGCTTCTTCACTATCAATAAGTAAGTTAATCATCTGTGGTCCAAATCTTCCACCAACCAGTTCAAGGAAACGATCAACTGATACAATGTCTTGCTGTGATTGTGCTTGTGCCAATGGAGATACAGATCTTACTTTAACTTCTCTGCCATTGATCGTTGGTATTTCTATTCGCCCTTGCTTCTTTAAGATATGAACAACTCTTTGTAATACTGGTGTTACAAGTTCTGCTTGGAGTCTACCAAATGCTGAGCCGATACGTCTGGAAAGGTCAGCCATTCGTTCAGCAATTTCTGTTGCGCTGGCTGGTGTTCTGTTTGGATCACCAAGCATATCATTATACAATGCTCGTTTAATATTATTTCTCATGTCACCCAGTACAAGATCAGCTACATCAAATCTTCCAGCAGTAGCAATCGGCTGAAGTCCAGCAGAACCAGGCGATTTAGGAATGACAGTTCCTGGTACTAAAGAAACATTATCTGGATTGATAACTCCATCATCTTCCATCTGGTAGATACCTGAAATTGCCATCTGTGCATTCTCAAGTATTAACTCGATTGTAAGGTTGGTGGTCTTAATGGCACTGAGGGCATTGATTAGTGGACCTCTCCCATAAACTTCACCTGATGCTTTTGACCAGCGATAGGCAATTATAGGACACGAACCAACACCCTCGTACTGTTCTTCAAGTATTTTCTCCTTGGTTAACATGTCAATAACGCAATACTTGTGTGCCATTATGTTCATCTTGGAGTAATCTCTGTAGACTACTTCTATGATTTTATGTTTTTCTTCAGGATTATTATTAATCTTTTCAATTATTTTCTGTGTAAGAATTGCTTTCGGATACGCAACCAGTAATTGCGCACCTCTGATTTGACGTTCTCGAAAAATGTTGTCAATTCTGTCATCAGGACCAACATCCAAGATGACATGTGGGAGAGGGATTGCCGAAAACCGTACTGGACTGATTGCATCACCTTCTTCACATAGAAGAACACCAGTTCCAACAGCAAGGTCAAGGAACGACTCATGAACCTCCTGAGCGAAATTAGAATTTTGTAAAACCTCGAATACATAATCAGTTACTTCTTGTAGTTCTGCATTGACACTTTCCCTTTGATCTTTAGGGATTTCCGATCCAGCGATAAAATCAGCCCATCTTGCAAAATTTGGAACCAAGCCTGATTGCAGTCTGGATGCAAACTCCTGAACTCCGACCACAGCAGTTTCGTCGAAGATTTTATCATCTCTTCTCTGCCCAGGGGTTTCAGCATAGAAACTTTCTCTTTGTGGTAAGGCATATTCATAGCACTCCTCAAATAATGAAACCCAGTTTTCTCTTGTTGCTTTTGCTTTGTCATATCTTTTTAAAAGAAAGTCGATTGCTTTATCCGAACCAGAGTCCAGAGGAATAATAGTATTCACTTCAACCATTATAGGGTTTCCTTATAATATCCAATTCCACCTGATTGACCTGATATCAACGATCTCTTTCCTACTTTCCCTTCGGATACTTTTTTCTTGTAGGTTTCCTGTTTCTTTTTTTCAACTTCTTGTCTAGCTTTCTCTTCAGCCTTTGCCTTTTCGATTTCAGGATCGACTTTAGGTTCAGGCATTACATAGTTGGGTCTTGAAAATATACACATAGTTTTTGCTTAGTCTAAATACAAAAATAGTTCCACGCACAAAAGTACTCAAGGGTAAAATACCAAGCTAATCCATAGAACAAAAGAAACAGCCTGAAAGCTATAACCTTGCCCACAGTCCATTTCTCCTTGCTTTAGGTCGTCGACGAAAAACATCAAACTCAGGTTT
>Ga0098044_1001009_pt1 | contig 14827 bp, 7 predicted proteins | sample 10_taG_FD_75053 | JGI IMG/M metagenome (GOLD analysis project Ga0098044, IMG submission 75053) | Marine viral communities from the Subarctic Pacific Ocean - 10_ETSP_OMZ_AT15264 metaG | ecosystem: Environmental > Aquatic > Marine > Oceanic | place: Pacific Ocean | collected 2015-01-16 | reverse complement strand
TTCATCATAGCCTTCTCCACGGGGCCTTCAGGCTTTACAGGAGCAATCACTACTGAAGCAAAGTCTTCTGCATTCGATTCAGCAAAACAAGACGGACAACTCCATGAAGGGGCAACATCATCTTCTGTTATTATCTCCCACCCCTCTTTAGACATACATTTAGTATGAGCGAAAGTATCGCAAAACTCACACTCTTCCGCATCAATTCTATCTTCTCCAAATTCACCACAAACTGAACAAGCCCTTTCTTCCGCTCCGAACCACCCTCTCTTCCTCGCAGGGGCTTCTGTAACTTGAGGATTAGAGGCATCCCAAAAGCGGTCAGTCCATTCATCATCAAAGTGGTAAGCGTCACCACCTTCAAAGTCGAAAGTGACTCCCTTTTTACCATCTTTCCAAGTAATAAGATATTTTCCTGCTTCGACTTCATCCTCAGCGTTGAATGATTCTGCATCATACCATTCAATATCGCCATCTTCAGTTTCATCTTCTTCATTTAGGTAGAAAGTAGCGAAACCATCTATTCCACAATCTTTACATTTAACATTGAAATCAACCCATGTAGGGCCACGACTTGAATCAGTAATATCATAGTGATAGTGGTAACAGTCTTCATCGGCTCTAAAAGATTCTGCACCATACATTTCACCATACATATAATCTACGAATTCTTTTCCGTTCAAATTTTGTTGAACACCCTCTATAACTTCTAATGCCATATCCCCCTCATAATCATCAGCAGGAGGCTCACCATAAAATAATTCATAGTAGAATCTTACTGCGTCAGGATTATTGAGGTTTTGTTGGATGGCTTCGTAAATCATAATGGCTTTCTCATCATGGCTTAATTTTCTTATTGGTTCGCCACAGTCGCACTTCTGTTCTTCTGCAATTCTCCAACAGCAGGTATCACCATAACCTGCATCACGCTTACACTCTTCATCACAAAACGCTTCACATCGAGTAGGGCCACCTGTTCGCCCTTTGTAGCCGTAAAAGATTTCTCCCTCACCTATCTGAGTATCGCAATAATAACAAGGAGTCCAATTTTCCTCATCTCCTTCTGCTTCAAAGGGACGGTAATCTTTATCCGAATGAGGAACCCAAGTGTCCTCATACACACCATTCAAACACTCATCACAATCTATGTAGTATCGAGGATGAATACTTCCCACAGGGAAATAAGGTTCGTCAAGTTTCAATAATCCTGTGGCATTACATTTAACACAAGGTCTGAGCCTCACATTGTCCCAACCCACAAAATCTCCTTCAGCATCGTAATCATCTTCTTCTTGGGAGTGATGGGGATAAGTGGAAAGTTTAATCCGTTTTTTGATTTGTCTTAATGCCTCTTGTTTAGTCACTTTAGGTTTGCCTAAAACCAACAATTGCAGGGAGGGGGCATTGTTGTAATTTCGGAGGGTATCAAAAATAACATCAACTTGAAAACCATATCCTGTATCTTCTGCAAACCCTTGCTCTTTCAAAAGTAAATCCAAGTAGTGTGTGTCGGCCATCTTCCTCACATTAATTCTCATGTTTTGAAGGTATCTCTTTTTGGCCTCTTTTTTAGTGATGTTAGGGTAAAGTGCCATTGTATCTTCATATACTTGGAGAATAGTATAACCATTTCCCTCTTTGAAATCACTGTATAATACCATGACTCCATCGGTGTCCCATTCGGGTTCATCGGCGGCGAATGATTCTGCACCTTTCTTTTCTAAATCTTGATAACACGGACATTGAGGCTTATTCATGCTGCATTTCATTATGCCTTGTTTCATACACGCACAGGGCTTGGATTTCGTAGCCCCGCAACAACAGGAATCTCTTTTCAACTTAGAAGTTTCTGCTCTTTTACAAGCACAATTTCCACCACAAGGACAAGCACCTTTTGTCTCAACAGCAAAAAGCGGCTCTTCAACCTCTAAAGGATAAGAACGATAAACTCCGCACACATCACAATAGTAGACATCATTATCATCAATGATGCCGTGTTCTTCCATTTTGTAGCGACAATCAGGACATCTTTTTGTCATAGCCTAACCCCCTCAAAAGGGAGTCATGCTACCCTCTGCTCCAAAGGAGCGTCCTGAAGCCTGACCGATAGGCCCCATGTGTCGTGATGTTCCTGCAAGCAACGAAGAATTCTGACCCAATCCGAAATCAGGCCCCTGAACAGGTGGCAAGACAGGCTTGGCTTGAACGGTAACAGGGTTTGCACTCACTCTTGGAATACGAGGCATATTGATACGAGCGGGTGCAGGTCGAATAGGAACACTTAGAATAGGTTCAACAATGGTAGAACGAGGAACAGTATATTGAGGCCCACGCACATGAGAAGGCTGTGGACGAATATATTGTCGAGCCTTTTCACTGTATGGATTACCACCGAAATTCATTGGAACACCGTGATTAGTTGGAAGTTGGTCAAGATAAACCTCTTCCCGACCAATTCTCATTTCAGTCATGTTCGGTGATGCAGGGGTTCCATACATTTCAAGTGTATGAGCAGGACGGAAGTTGATAGGTTCATCAGGGCTAATTTGCTGACCTCTCATTTCATACTGTGTTACCTCTTCATCAGTAGACCAAATTGGAGAACGAATGTAATCGCCACCCTCACCAAAAGGTTTCACATTTGGTAAACTTGACAAATTCTGCATTCCTTGTGGGGAAGGAGGCGCACCTGCACCTGCCATCGAATCATGCACCAAAGTTGGTGATGGACGAGGGCCACGCTGACCAATCTCAGACATACTACTCATAGCGTTCCGAGCAGGTAGAGTGTCTTTGGAAATACTTACAGAATCAAATTCCATCCTGTTAGGGCTTGGAGGTGGTGGGGGTAGAACATAACTACCTCCAATAGTAGTAGTGGCTCTCGTAGTTTCATTTTGCATTGGAATACCTTGATACATTTTCAAGCACCTTCATGCTCATTCGACTGACCGACTATAAGAATGCTTCCATATTGAGAAGCAGAGTGAGAGTCTACACCCTTTCATTTAGTATTCCGTTTCCGCCTCGTCCTCTTCTTCCTCGCAGGGGGCGCATCTTTCCTTACTTTAGAGACATTAGCATAGTAGAATTTTTCTTGTGTAGTCCACCAAAATTGAGTCCATGTATATTCCTCAGTTTTGTTTCCTACTACTACGGCTTCAACAATGTAGCCCCCATAGCGGTGCGAGGTAGGATGGACTTTTTTAATTTTGAATTTTCCATCTTCAGGCAGAGCCTTCTGATAAATGGGGGAGAATACCTTTTTGAACGATGAGATGGCGTAAGATTTGCCTTTAACCCACGGACATTCCGCTACGACAATTTCTTCTTCGACAACTTCTTCCTGTTCCTCGACTTCGGCTTCCATATACCATAGGAGGGGGCCGTCAGGTATAAGACTTTCGGTTGTTGTATTCTTATAGTCGTGCGTATATGTATGAGTAATGATTGAGATTTGGCCTGAAGAACACCCTAACAAGGTGGAATGGTTATTGATTGACCCTATGTTCGCCGCCTTAGGTGCGTGTATATCAGGTGAAGGTATCAATGCGGTTGAAGATTGGTGGCTTGATAAAATCAAATATGATATTACTTTTCAAAGATTCAAGATTCATGGAGCCCACGCAGCCGAATATGAAAACCAATACATGGTTAAACACTATGCAGATAATGTTCATGCAAGACTCCCTTCACTCACAGGAACCGTTGATGAATATTATGAAAATTTCCGACCTTATCCTGACTGTGAATTCAAACATTGGTGGGGTGTTCAAGTCAGAGAAAATATAGGGATGGAAGGTAATGTAGAGAATAGTTTTTGGAGGAGCCTTCGCAATCCTGACGAAATAGAAATGAATAAGCACCCTAATCGTAGTCAGAAGTGGGTTCCTCAAAGATTAAGGGACATCAGAGCGCATCGGAAATTCTATTTCTCCAAACCTAATTGGAAAGAAGAAGTTGAGATTGAGACTCCGCTACCAAATGACCATATAGGAGGGGTATTCCCCTTTGAATATTTGTCACCATTTTCCTTTGCTTACAAAGTATGGGATGAAACAAGAAACTATGGGGGAAGGACAAAAGGAGATTTCCAGCCATATCTTCGCTCCTCTCATTTCTTGGGAAAGCAGCCTGAAAAGAAGTTTGAGGAAACTAAGTGGTTTGACATCAAATTGAGAAACCCTACTACGAATAAAATTCTCCCCCCTCTCTTTTCCCAAGAAATGAGAGATAAGCGAGCCAACACAAGCGGAGATAGAATACAGCAAGTAAAATTGGATGAGGGGTATGAAAAGATTGATTTGAAGGCTGATGCTTATGTGCAGATTATCTCTGATTTGGAAATAAAAGGAACCTCATCTTCCAATCCTCATGATAAGAAAAATAGGGCTCAGTATGGTCTAACTAATTGGTTCATAAGAGTCACCAAGCCATTTATGAATATGGCTGAACGAGTGAATGAAGATGAATTTGGTGTGGTTCAATGCCTTCAAATGGATTTTGGCGTTGCTGACATTCAAGCCCTTCTAACAGGGGAAGAAGAAGGAGGTAGACTGATTCCTTACTCAATCCAATATGTGCATGGTTTACCTCCTTCGACAAATTCGACCACACTTGGAGTCAATTATTATGCTCCTACTCAAAGCCGATTAGGACTTTTGAATTGGATTGCTTTTTAGAAGAATACCCTCGCAGACCCCACACTTCATCGGCCACGGTTCATGGGTGGTGTTCCGTTTTCTCCATGTGGGGAGTTTGGGCCATCAGGACGGTTAATCCTATGCGATGACTATTCTATACTACGCACAAATACTATATGAAGTATCGCATCTTTCAGTTTTGGAGGTCGTTATCCTCTTCTTCTGTGTAGAGAGTTTCAGCCCTTTTCATCCACTTTGACTTATCGGCTTCGGCCATGACCGTAGGCATAGTTGGCTTCTTCAACATGAAGAATAATCCTCCTGCGGTCAGCAAGATTGCTCCAAGAACCTTTGCGGTCTTAACGATGCTTGAATCGTTTTCAGAAGGGAGTGCTTTTTTGATTTCACCTGTAATGTCTGCGTTCCACATCTCCTCGCTTTGGAGCCCATCATAAGCAAGAGGGCTTACATACGAGCCATCTGTGTTGTGCCACTCTCCTGCGCTTGATTTCACCATCGAATCGGATTCCATATTCTGAGGCCACCAATCATCGTCCTCAATGGAATTCGTATCGAAATTACCCATTGATGAAAAGGTCTGCGTTACAGGAATAGATTCGACTTGTTTCGATTCAGGGAGGGCTTCGTAAGGATTGTAGTCTTGACCTTGATTGAAATGCACTCTCATACCTCCTAAGGTATCAGGCCGCTCCATGTTCAAACTATTCGTTTGCCAATTATTATCTACGCCTTTCACTGTTACTTCTACATTGTCTCCTGCGTGTTCTGTGCTTCTATCTGACCTGATAGTAGTTTGAACAAAATGTTCACGGGTTCCTCTCATCTGTGGAACGAGAGAAGGGGAATAAAGTAAACATTCTCCTGCTTCAAAATTCCTGATACTGTCTAAAAGAGAATTAGTGGCGTTTCTGTCGGTTCCTTGTGCGATTTGGTCTTTTACAGCCATCAAATCACGGGTTTGGATAACGGCATGAATAATATGGATTGTGCATTGAGTCAAAGCCGCCTTAGCAACTTCGTGAGGTCTTTGGGAAATTAAACAAACTCCATACCCATATTGTCGCCCCTTTTTACAAAGTTTTACAATGGGGCCATAGGATTCTAATGAAGGTTTTTGCTGAGGAACCAAATCCTGACATTCTTCAATAATAGTCATGATTCCTCTTCCCAATCGCTTCTTGAAGAGATTCTCTACATATTCTGCAATTATCTTTTGCACCGTAGCATCGTCTACATGAGAACAGTCAATAACTGCACTCATATCAGGATTCCTTTCTATTTCATCTACAAATCTCTCCATGTTAGGTTGCATTTCCATTGTAGGCACAATTTCGACTACATTGGGGAGTTGCTTTACTCCTTTATGGGCTCCAAGTGCATCAAAACAGACAAATTGAAGTCCTAATCGAGCCATTTCTTCCATCAATACTCCTGTTGTAAAAGATTTACCGCTACCACTTTGACCACAAATGAACATTTTGGCATAGACAATTTCAGGGGGTAGGTGAACATCACTACTCAGAACCACGGCAGGTTTTTTTGAATCAACGGTTGATACAGTATTCCCCCAATCAGTTTTTGAAAGAGAATTTTGGTTCGCATCCAAGATGTTTCCAAAGGGTTCGTTCTTGTTCACATCCTTTGAGACAGGCACAGGTAAAGGCATAGATATATCCTCAGATATATCATCAGAGGTAGAAAACAGGCCCGCATCTAAGGACTCATTCTTTTCTTCTTCCATATCCACACCAACCTTATTGAACAGCACCACTATATGGGCTTTCCCCTCTTTCAATCAATCAAAGGTGACACCTTTGCCTCCACAGAGAATTTCGCCTTCGCCACTCATGTTAGCAATGAAGTTTTGAACCAATTTCGCTACTTTACGAAGATTCCCCCCTGTGGGACTCATGTATACAATTGATGAAAAGAAACAATGCTTGTAATTAGAATTATTATCTCCCACATATTGAACAAATCCCTGCTCTAATCTTTTTCTATATTGAGGAGTAATAGAATCTGCATCGTTATCACTTCCTGGCACTAATTGAATGCAAATAACAGGTCCGAAATCATCATGGTATTTCTTGGCCCAATACCAAAAACCATAATCTCTCGTATTGAATTCTCCGTTTTCGTTGATGTCTTGAGTATTGATGATGGGGAAATCCCCTTGCATTGTGTAGGATGGTATATCAAGGTCATACGGCAACATATCACTAATGAAAATCGCAGGGGCTACACGGATTTCAGAAGATTTGAATTGGTCTTTCATCATGTAGTAGAGTCGGGCCATTCCCGCTCCTGATTGCGTTCCACCCATACTCCCCCATAGTGACTGATTACTTATTCCACTTGAAGCATCTGCATTCATAGAAGCAATAGCCCCTCTGTAATCTTTCCTCTGAGCAGGATTTTCACCCCAAATCATACGAGTGTAGTTGTTTAATTCGCTGATGTAATTATCATTGTGAGGATTAGGAATACTCCAAAGAGTATTACTCCCTCTATTTGACCCAAAAGCGTTTATCGCAAAGGTATGACCTCCCGCTTCACAGCCGTTAATCATAATCATAGACAAACACATAGCCGCCGTAATAACATTCGTGGACATCCCACTACTCGTTCTCCCTATCGGTGAGGTCATTGAGCCTGACAAATCTACCATAATATTCAAATGCCCGCCGCCACCAGGTTCATCTCCTTCTTCATCTTCGTAAACCTTCATCAATGTTGTAATGGCAGGAGGGAGTGGAGGCAACCATGTTTCAGGAATCAAATCACCAAGAGGGTCTACCCCAGGAATCCATTCCGTTAAACCACGCAATACTCTTCCTTTCAGCCTTATTTCACCCTCAGACCTCAAAGCAGGTAACAAATCTTTTAGGATAGAATACAAATCACCCATATTTTCAGGTGGGGGAGGGTTACAAGATATGTCCTCTTCCCCCTTGATTACGAAAGCACTATGTCTCCACCATTCCTCAGGTAGAGCGGTGCTTACAGCCTCAGTATCGTCTATAAGTGTTTCATCTTCTTGTTTTTCAGTTGATTCCTTTTCTTTTTCCTTTTCATCACTCATTTGAAATCACCTCTTCCTTAGGTTCTTTTACCAAGTCATCTACGGTATCGGGAACCCCAATATCATCATCATCATCATCTAAAGCAGGGAGTTTCCGCCCATTCTGTAACCATTCTATGATTTCGATGGGGAACATATTATTCCACTTATCAGGATGCGCTAATACAGCCTCTTGTATACTTTTATCTTCCTCCCATCTATACACAGGAAGAGTGTAATTCCATTTAGATAAAGGATTATAACCCCCACTATTATCATCTCTCCTCTCTTCCTCGTTGGGTCGTAAGTATTGAGAACCTACGGCGAGAGGTAAACCCCATTGTTCACCCTTATTTGTGGTTGGCGCACCATGATAACTGTTTTCACATTCCCTACACCAAAGATAAGGTGTTTGTTTTACACATACCTCTCCTGTGGGTAAGATAATTTCTTCTCCATCCACACCCACTTTCGTTAAAATATGGTATGACCTCAAAGTAGTCGCTCGTCTATTATCGAGATAAGGAGTGATAATCAGAGATGCTGATTGTAACGTAAAGGCAGGTGTAGGAAAACGCTTAACTCCGCCTGAAGGAGTCCAACAATCAATATTTCCTGAAGCCCAAGTTTCTGTATCTATGTTTTCACCGCTTGTATTGAAAAGGTGGTCGCCATAACTCAATTGTCTACTTTCTTGGAGGTGGGGTGGGCAAAATGCAGGTTCCCACATCCCTGTATCACTATTCATACGAGCCGAATAAGCAAGTTGCTCACACACCGTTACTTGAGGAGTGGCCTTTTCTTGTCGAGCCTTTGCCAACAGATACTCTGTGTAAAGTTGTTCGGCAGGTAAAAGAACATTATCTTCCTCATTAGGACACGGTGGAGTGGCGTAGGTGAGTTTCTGTGCAAGCACGGAATCAGGCTTAGGAATTTCTACTCCCAAATACTTTGGTTTGATATGCAAATATCTGACTACATTGTTCCCGACTAAGCGGATTTTGTAGTAATGTAGTATTTCCTCTTCTTCCATTTTTCCTGTGAAGGGATTCATAATTTCAAAGACAGTAGCATCATAGTCTTTGTCTATGCGGTCAAATTTTTGCCCGCCATCCCCCATTCTTTCTATTGGAAGGAAAGATGAATCTCCTGTATAGTAAGAACCTTCAACCAATGTGGTTGGAATTTCTTCACCCACGGTTTGCCCTACCGCTTCACACCATGCACATTCTCTGTTACCTAAAGCCCCATTACGGAAATCACTTTTGTTCACTCCTGAGCAATCCTCCACGCTGTGAAGGGGTGTGAGAAAGGCGTCATAGTAAGCATGAGAGGACATTCGTGCAGATTTGACAATACTTTTTCCTGAGCAGAAAGTCACTCTTTGTAGACCTCTTGATTGGGCTCCAACTTCCAATGGTAAATCATTCGCCCTATACAAATCTCCAAGTCGAGCAAAGATTCTCAACCGTGGTAATTCTTGACCGTCACTGTAACCTTGTAACCCTTTCAAAAATGTATACGCTGCTACACTCCCTAATCCACAGGTTCCACCCGTTCTACTATTGTCAATTAAATTGTTGGGATTGAGATATGAAGTAATCCCATTCATAGGGAGTTGGCTTTGGAAAGTCTTGTAAACGGGGTAGAAATATCGGTAGTAATCCTGTTTACAAGAATTACACACCACTCTCCCAACGGCTTGAAATCCGTAACCTCTATGGTGATTCATGAGATTCCACCTCACAGACATCATAGCATCTGACTCTCCAAAACATTGTATTCCAAAATCTTTCCATTCGGCATTGGAAATATAGTCACAATGTTTACAATGAGGACATAACACTAATCCTGAATCATTGACGGAGCCTAAAGGGTAGACCTCTTCATCATCCAAAAAGGCGGCTATTTTAGGGCCTATTGCTTGAATGTTGGCAGGGTGACTTCGCAAATAGTCGGCTATTTCTTCCATAATTGTTTGTCCCATTGGTGTTTCCAAACCATGCACAATATCTCCTTGTGTATTCGTAGATTGCATTCTCATGTATGTTTCACTTTTAGCAGACTCTTGTAAATATTGACCTGCCATAGCCGCCCACCTACCAATTCTTTCGCCTAAGGGGATTCCCCCACCATCTTTTAGGCCAAGAGAAGCGATGACAATTATCGCCCCCAACTTTCGCACGATGTCATTATTGACTCTTGTTATTCCAACGCTCTCAACAGGGCTGAGAAGCCATTGGGCTCGACATTCCATAGGTTTACCAAGAATAGGGTCCAATTGTCTGACTCCAAGATAAGAAATAATTTCCGTAGAGCCATCATCCCATGTAACATTTACGGTGTAAGGAGATTGCATTGCATTGGCGCATGGATTTCCTTTAATATCGTATGCGGCGATAATTTCCCCTCTCTTTTTTCCATCTATGGATATGACTTTGAGAGTTTCCCTTTTGCCCGAAACTAAACTTTGGACTAAGGATGGATAAAATTGCACTCCTCTTCCGAAACCGCCAAATCGGTCAAAGAATGTAGTGATTTCATCGGTTACATCCTTGCCTTTTTGTTTATATCCTCCTCTGTGTGGGCTCACTAAACCCCACCAACGAGCATGAATCTGTCGTAGATATTCGGGATGGACTAAATCATCCATTTGAGTAAAAATGTTGGCTACGGCTACCCACTCAGGTATACTATCTCTCGCCAACAAAAGATTTACCTTTGAATTAACCCATGCGGTCATAGCCGCTTTGTAGGTTCCCTGCGTTTTGGGCCATATTTCTTGAAACGCTTTTGATTCTAAAAGTAAACCTTCTGCGAAATCTAAGGGTTCCGCATTCATAATACCATCAAAATGTAGATTCTGTAAATCACAGGCTGACCACATCAAAGGAGGTAAAAGTAATTGATTACGGGCAAGTTTCTTGAGCGAATCGACAGACCCATACACATCACTCGTAACTTCGTAATTGAGTGAACCTAAAATTCTCTTCGCTTCTGAACGATGTGCCATCTTAATCCCTGTATACACTTATCTGTCCTGCTATTTCAGTTTGCCCATTCACGCATATTTTTCTGCGAGTAGGTCAAATAACAAAGCAGCATACCGAGTCATGTTACCCAAATCAAAGAATGTGTTCCTATTTTGGTAAGTGCCTTGAAGGGAGGCTTCTCCAAGAGGGTCCATATTCGTAATACCAATAATATCAAGATTATTTTCCTCAGTTAGATGGGCGAAAGAAGAAGCAAGACAGAAATTCAATTCTACATATTTTCCTTCCGAATCTCCCTCAAAATCAATGTAAAGTCGTAATCTATCTTCATCTGTGCCGAGTATGTTGAGAGCGGTTTCATCCCACATATCGAGATTGTGAACAGGATTTGTAAATTCTCTTTCACGATTTCCAACTTCACTGATGTAACTCTTCTTATTTTCTCCTGTATCGTTTGTATTAGTTTCTGTAACCATATCATTTAATTCTGTTACCAAGTCCATGAGTCCCATTTCAGTAGGTCTACCTGAGGCTCCTACTTCTAACTCACAAGCCGCATAAAACTCAAAGGCTTGGTCTATTTCATTCAATAAGTTTTCAATTTTATCTCTGAGAATTTGCACCCCCTCATCGGTTCTAACGGACCCTCGTAAAATAATACTTTGTTGAACATGATTTTTACTTGCGGTTGGATAGACGGCTTGAGCATCAGTAAGTGCATCGCCATCCTGACCTCCTGCATTTTTGATTCCTTTGAAAGCATCATCCATTAGCCATGCTTCTTTACCTTGATACAAAATTTGTTTGGCTCGGCCCGTATTACTTCCTCCATACCATGTATGACCTCGGATAAAGGAATTGGTTGGGAATCCAAGATATGTTTTCATGTCTGTTAATTTGATTTCTTCAAATTCTTCAGGGAGTGTATCTGTGCAAGCCCCATAAAGCCCCCATAACTTGAGAGCCCCTCCTGTGGCCTCTGCTTCTTCTCCTCCACTTGTTTCAGCAGGGCCAAAATTATCAGGTATCTGTGAACCTGTAATTCCATCAATCAAAGAATCTACTTGATTTAGCAACGCCAATTTATCTTCAATAGAAAGCCACCGTTCAAGAGCCACCTTTCTCCGTAAAACCGCCGCATCAGCCGCAGCGTAGTTTTCCTTAGAAGTCAAAAAGTCACTAATCTTGGATTGATAGTATTCCACCCTTTTGTCATACACTTCAGGAATACGAGTTTCATTTTCGGGATTGATAAACGGATGTAACATTTTAGTAGGTTCACTTGCCGCCATTTCTTCCATCAACACAAGTCGATAAATCAAGTATGGCATAGGGTCGCCCGTTCCTGATTGTGTTTCAGGGTTTCCATCTCCTGAAGCCATCCGAGCCATAGCCCACATTTTCATTTCATATTCTGCATAGGTTCGGGCTGACGCTAAATCTCTACGAGCCTGAGCAATAATAGAATCCCACTCCACCCACCTACTTTGGGACCAATCTCCTGTTTTTCCCATCGTTGCTGCGCCAAAGGAATCTACATCTCTTTCAAGATACCCACTCACAATAACTTCTCTGACGAATTCTTGCCCTGAAGCGAATTGTGTAGCCGCCGCATCTTTGATACCATATTCCATATTCCCGCCGTCACCTTTGGAACGGCCAAGACGATGACCTACCACATAAGGCAAGACATCCATGATTTCCTTCCGAGTCACATAAGCATTCCCTCGCAAATAAGCAAGAGCCCGACTCAATTTAGCAAGGCTGTTGGTGAAACGGAAAGCAAGCACCCTATCCATCAAAGCCATAGCACCATGACCACGACTGATTGCCTGAATACTTTTAGTCATATCATTTCGATACGCCTTACTTTCCGAAACCGAAGCATCAATGAAATAACCTGAGGAATTTAATGGTTTGAGAGAAGATGCGAAATCTCCTGAATTTCTATCATGTATTATCATGTTAGGGTTTTCTGCCTTGAATGGCACAGCGAAATCTAAACTAACTTCTGCCTCAGGTTCGTGAATACCATAGCGTTGAGCGAACAACATAGAGACAATAGCAATATCCATCAAAGCATTATACCCTGAAGTTTCATAACCTACCATTTTCGTATCTTGCCAAATACGCTTCAATTCCTCATATCGCAGAGGGGTAATTTCTCCATCGAGAATCTTTCGGAGAACACGCCTACGAGGAGTTGGTTTCTCTACTCCTTGTGTAGCCTTTGATTGAGATTCAGCACTTAGACTTCCTTTTAGAATCTTATATCTTTGGTCAAGTAATGCAGATGGGAACATCAATTCCATATCAATACGGTCTGTAAACGCCAAATCGTTACCTCCAACATGGGGATTTGTGTCCATAAATGCAGTAAAATTCGGAGAAGAAAAGACTTGCCCTCGATATTCTACTTCCTTTTCGGCAATCAAACCAAGAATCGCATCTTCAACGGAGGCTTGAGAACGATTCACTTCGTTGAAAAATTTAATCGGTTGCGTTACAATTTCACGGGGGTATGGTGTGAATTCGTATTGTGTTAGTCCTGTTCGTTCTCCCCTTTCTTGGGCTGTAATATCTACACCATAAAGCAACTGTTCGGCTCTTTTATCTTTGTCTACCTTTGCGATACCAATTTCTCTTCGCATTTCACTATCAATTCGTTTAATCCCCGAATCATTTTCGGTTCGTCCATCAAAGTAAACTTTAGATATGAAACGGCGAGAGGTTCTTTTACCATTTTCAAATTGCTTAATCATATTCCTCACAGATTCAACCACAGTTTGATTGTTGTAGTATAGGAGTGCCTTTTCTAAATCGGCTGCGTTGGCATTATTGACTGACAAGGGTTCTCCCTTTTCTCCCTTTGAAGCGGCGTCATAGGCAGCCTTGTAAGCGGCATAAATCGTTTTGAATTGAGTAGTGGTAATGCCCTCATAGAAAGCAAATTCTCCACCTTCAGAAATCTCTATCTCTGTTAAAGGAGGATGCTTATACCACCCCTTAGAAGGTGTATGTTGGTTGTAATCTTTCAGACTACTACCGCTTACATGAGGGATTATCCCATTATCATCTGCGAATAGGATGATATTATTGTCTTGAAGGGCCTTTTGAGCAATACTGAAATAATCGTTCAATAATTTACCTCCAATACCATATTCACCCTTGAGGAAGTCCTTTGTTTTCGATTTGAATTCTGAAAGAGTAAAATTCGTTTTGTTGCCGTCTTGTGCGCTTACAAATTGTGGAGGGATGTAAATATCTCTCAACAAATAGGTAAAGGGATAACGGTATGATTGTTCGTGAAATCTTTTATCTTCCCACTCTCTCCTCATTGCTTCCGACCTAAGACTGTCCCATACTTGATTATGTGGGTCATCAGAATCCGAAGCAAACCCATAAGAATTTCCAAACAGTAAAGCCGCACACTCGATAAGAGTGGTCTTACCTGTGCCTGGAATCCCGCTCAACCTTGTTGTGGTATCAGGCGCAAGCCACGCCGCAATAAACATCTCTAATTGTTCGGCAGAATTGAAACCGAACACCTCACTCATCACACCCATAAAACTCCTAACTTTTCCCAACTCCTTCGCATTTAGAGCCTTTGCAGTTGGATTGCCACCTCCTGTAAAGTAATTATTCAATTGTTCTTTTAGACGGTCAATTGATTTCACCATATCATCGGCTGTTCCAACCCGACCTTCAGAGGCTCGGATAAGGCCATTGCTCATTTCTCGGTTAAGAAATATTGGGATTTCAGTGGTATTGCCCGAAGCATCGACACTTTCAACTTTACCTTTATTCTCTGAATTCAAGAATTCTAAATATTTCCGAGATTTCTTGTTTCCATCAAAACCACATAAGCCTGTAATGCTGTTGAGGTCTACATCAGTGGTGACAGTTAGAATATCTGCACCGTATTTTTCAGTAGCCCATTCAAGGACTTCTTTGATATTACTCAAACGAGCATCAATCAAGTTAATTTCACCCTCACTCATTTCAATCACCGTCCTCCTCTACTTTACTCTTACCTAAATCAATACGAATTATTTGTCCTGAGTTAGCCTTTCCTTTTTCATTCGCAAGAACAATAAGGAATTGAGGAT